>RRZU010785752.1_pt1 | contig 16379 bp, 18 predicted proteins | sample 2165561 | NCBI WGS metagenome assembly RRZU01 (sample SAMN10456909, study PRJNA506462) | wastewater metagenome | isolation source: wastewater sludge | place: USA: Moscow, Idaho
AGTTCGGCATATTCGCGGTCCGAGCGGGTTTCCAGATCGGCCCCGGCCTCGCGGCGCTCGGTATCCTCGGCAATCAGCGCCGCGCGATAGCGGGTTTCATTGCTGCGATATTCCGTATCCATGCTTTCCATGGAGCGGGTTTCGTCCTCGGTCGGGGTTTCCTTACCGACCAGCCCAGCCAGTGCCTGCCGGATTTCCGACTGGCGACGGGTGATTTTAACAGAATCCAGCATGTGATACCTCATGTTGCCGGGTTGGTGTTCGCTGCCAGATCGGCAACGGCTTGCGCCCAGGCGTCACGCGCGGGCGACCGGAACGGCGCGGGATGACCGCATTCGATCCGGGTCTTTTTCGTGTGGCAGGATGAACAGCGGGTCGCGCAATTGGCCGGGTCAAACGCCAGTTCCGGGTTGGTTCGCACCGGCTTCACATGGTCGATTTCCAGCCGCCCCTTGCAGGTGCCGCAGTCCACGCAGGCCCAGCCGTCGCGTTCCAGCACGATCTGGCGCAGCACCTGCCAGCGGCGGGTCTTCAGGACCGGGCGCGAATAGCGCCGCCATTCGTCGCGCATCACGCCCATGCCAGCCTCGCCTTGCGGATCGGGGCCGCCTTCATGCGCTGCCCCTGCGCCACCGCCAGCACGCTCGCCGCCGCCGCGTCGATGCGGCCAAGGCTGCGCCCCTGCGCCAGCTTGGCGTTGTTGGCCGGGTCCAGAAGCACGATGGCGTCCGAGAAGGCCGAACGCAGCAGCAGCGAGGCCGTGCATTTCACCTCGCCGTCGAACAGCGCGCGCCGGAAGCGTTCAATGTCTTCGCTGCCGTCCTTCCAGCCGAAGCCGCGCCAGATGAACGGGACGCGGGCGAGACCGGCCTTTTCCATCGCCTCGGTGAACTCGGCATGGCGGAAGCGGTCGCCGACGATGCAGGCGGGGGTGATGCCGTCCAGCTTCCTGACGATCTCGGCCAGCCACGGGCCCGGCGGCACGGTGGCATCGCCCATGACCGACAATTCGCCGCGGTCCTGCATCTCGACATAGCGCCCGCTGACGCCATCGGCCGCGCCACGATCCGCCAGCGACGGCGATGCCGGGAAGCTGCCCAAGGCTTCCAGCCGCCCGGTGTCCGGCCAATAGAACGCTGCCGCCGACATGGAGCGAGAGCCGCCCAGGTCCACGCCAAGCACACATGGCCCTTCGCGCGGGGAAGCCGGTCAGGGTCGATCTCGGCCGAGAGCCATTCATCCACCGTCACCAGAACGCTGCGATCCTCGGTGCTGACGCGCTCATTGCGGTTCAGGTTGCGGAAGCTGGACAGGGCCGATCCGCCGCGCGCAATCGCCCGCCGCGCCTGCGCCACCAGCCATTCGGCCGAGGAACCGATGCCCTCGACCGCGCCCGGATTCGCTTCCAGAAGCGAGGCCAGATCGTCGGCGGGCAGCCCGAAGGCCGGGCGGTGTTCCTGCACATAGGTGCCGGGCGGCGGCTCATCCAGCCAGCGGCTGAAGGTGTTGGCGTCATCCGGCGCCGAGGTCGAGATGATCAGTGCCCGGCCGTCGCGCTTGCCAAGCCCCGAGAGAATGGCGTTTTCAAGGCTGTCGCCCTTCTCGCGTTCCCATGCCGCGCGTTCGTCCATCAGCGCCAGCGTCGGCGCCCCGCCGAGGATCGACTTGCCGTCAGCCGCGATGCAGCGCGCCAGGCCGCCGCCGTTGCCGGAATATTCGACCTCCAGCTTGCTGCCGCGCCGGATCAGGAACTGTTCCCGTTCATCCCCGGGCAGCCCCTCGATGAAGCCGACCAGAAACTGAAACGCCGTCTTGGCCTGATCGCGGTTCCGGGCGGCAAACAGAATCTCGCGCCGGGGCTGATCGTCCCACATGCCCTTCAGCGCCCCCAGCGCCAGCCCGGCCGAGAGCGCCGTCTTGGCATTGCCGCGACCGATCGACAGGCAGGCCACCATCACGCCATCGGCCAGTGCGCCGCGCACGAATTGCTTCTGGAACCCGGCAAGCTTCAGCGGTGCGCCGGCCATTTTCCCCTCTGGAATTTTCAGGGTTTCCAGAAAGGCAATCGCCAGATCGGCCTTTTCAGGCACCGGGAGAGAGAGCGGAACACTCCGCCGCCGGTCCTGCCCCCGTTCGGGTTTCCGGGCATTGGGACCAGATTTGCGCACCCGCTTCACCCCGGTCATAGCCGCACCCGGCGATGGCGGGCGCAGATGCGGGCGGCGGCGACCGACAGGCCCTGCCTGACATCCGTCGGGCCACGCGCGTCGTAGAGCATGGAGGCCTGATCCATGACGGCAAGGCCCAGATCCGCAGGGATGCTGGCCGGGGTGTCGCCATAGCCCGCCTCATAGGTCAGCACGACCGTGCCGGTGACGTTGGCCGGTAAGGTGATGCGCGGCCAGCGGCCGCCCTCGATGCCGTCTGCGGTCTCGATCCCGTTCACGGTGACATGGGCGTCAGGCGCCAGCGGGCCAATCGGCAGGTCGACAGTATCGCCACCCTCGGCCGACAGCGTGAGGCTGATCACCTGCCGCATCAGCGCGATGCCGCAATAGTCCTCGACCTCGCGCGTCGCGGCAAAGGCAAGCCGCTGGCTCTCGGACACTGTCACGGGATCGGCGCTGCCCGCGTCGAAGCCGGTGCGCATATGCACCAGAAGCTCGTCGAGATTGACGGGCAAAGCAGTTGCGGGAAGGCGGGTGTATCTCATGGCATGGTCCAGATAGGTCAGCATTGTTTACCATTAATGGGTCCGGTTTGATACCTAATTTCATCGGCGTTGAGCCGGCCCCCGCTCCTGTCCCCCCGACATGCAGGGGACAGACCTTCGTGGCGCTGCGGCCATGACCTGTATCCACGCGATGCCCGGTATCGGGGGCCAGCCGCTGTCCCGCAGGCTTCTCTCCTGCCCCGGCCTGGCCTCACGCGCGCATTCGGCGTATCTCGGCTTTGCCAGTCCCCGGTCTGTCAGCGCGGGCCATTCCCGCATTCGCCAGCCGGTGGGTTAAGTGTCGCGTTTCTGGCAGGGCCTAGAAGGTGCCGGTTCCCTGCCGGGTTGGGGAAGACCCCAGGTCTGTTTTCCCCGCTGATGTCGCTCAGCGGTCAGAAGCTAGGGCGGTTGGCGGGATATGCCCGGCTCAGTGTCCGGTCTGCTCCGATGGGTTGACGCCCCCGCACCGCGCCCGAGGCGCGGGGGCGAAGGGGGGATCAGTCCTCGATCAGCGGGAAATCTTCCGGGCCGTCGAAGTTGTCGCAGCGCTGGTAAAGCTCGTTCACCATCCGCTGCATCAGCAGGTGCTGTTTGGGGCTGGGCTTCCAGTTCCGCCGCCGCGACTGGCTGGCGATGGACCGGGCAAAGTTTCTGGCCCATTCATTCGTCGCAGCCTCGCAGACGGTGGGCCAGCTCCACAGCAGTTCATCGATGGGGCGCAGGGGGGTGATGATCATGCCGCCACCTGCGCGCGGACATGATGCAGGAAAGCCGCCTGATCAGCCGGGGACAGCGCTTCATAGCAGGCCAGCGCATAGGCCTTGCACTCGGCCGTGCTGGCCCAACTGGCCCATTCCCGCGCCTCGGGCATCAGCCGATAGGGGTTCGGGATCGGATGGCCGGCTGACAGATGGTCGTGGATGATTTCAAGGAAGCGCACCGCATCGGCCGGATCGCAATCGGCCACGGCGAGACACAAGGCCCTTGCCGCAGATTCGCGCCGCGTGTTACCGTCGATCCAATCGAACCACGATTGCATATCAGCCCCGATTGCGCCCGCCAGCGCGTCGGGGTTTTCGTTTGTGCCGGTCAGATCGGCGTTTGAAACGTTCTCGTTAAGTTCACGGTTTGTCAGGGCCGTTTTTGAAACAGAAGCCTCTTGTTTTTCTTGGATTTGGTGCCGGATTGAAAATCCGCGTGTCGGCGGTTCAAATCCGTCTCCGGGCACCACTTTATCTACATGAATATGTTGGGCAACTTCCGACGACTGTCTTGCGGTCGCACTTTGCGTTGTTTCCGTGGCATTGTGCTGGCACAGCTTGGGTGAAGCGCCTGAGAACGCGGGACCATCGCGAGTGATCGGGGCATCGGTGCCGCGACCGAGATATTGAAGCAGATCGAGCCAGCCTAAATATCCATCCCGATTCCGGCACATTCTTCAATCTGACGCAGGTAGGCCCTCACTTCCCCGGCCAGAAATCGGGGCGAGCAGTTTCCGGCACCATCAATGCCGAGTTTGATCTTTTTCGGAAAATACGGTCTCTCGCGACACCAGCGATCAATCGTCGCTCGGCTCGTGTTGAGCACACCTTGCGGATCTTTGTTGATGCAGTAACGCCCCTTGAGGTGAGGCAGCGGCTGATCGAACATGTTGTCTCCGTCTTGATGAGTGCCACGCCGGATGTCGGCTTGGCCAATACGAACGGGAGACTGCACTATGGCGGTGAAAACCCTCGGATATTATTTTCGCTCATCTTGCGTCGGGACGGTTCATCCCCGCTATCCCAGCTTGACCGTATCGCTGCGCTGAATCAGCGCTTACCTCAACCGCGCGAAACTGGAAAAGCGGTCACTCAATCAGCCCGGAATCGCCCATCAAAAAGCTGGAAAGGGCGAAGGGACTGCCGCCATCAACAGCAACATCGCGAATAGGAATCCAAGATGTCGTTGGCTGGTCGGGCACGACCCGGAGCATGTGCAGGTCGTGCGGCGCTGATCGGTCAGGCTCCATGCCATTATCATCGATGCCAGCGGCGCCCGATCCGTTTCTTCATGACCGCTGGCCAGTTGGCGATGACGCCGATACCACAGCATTTCCAAAGACTTCCCCGCGGCAGGCCATTCGCCGCACCATCGCGGCGGCAATGCCGGCTGGTTTCGCGATACCCTGAAAAACAGACCGCATCCTCAGATCAATTTGAGAACAAGGGGCCAAGGGGCTTTCTCACATCCGGCGTGGATGGGCTCACAATCGAGCCCCCCTCACATCGCCGTCCACCCGCCATCCACGGAAATCGTCGTCCCGGTGATCTGGTCGGCCGCAGCAGAGCACAAAAAGACCGTCGTGCCGCCGATCTGCTCAACCGTCGCGAACTCGCCCGAGGGCTGGCGTTGCAGCATGACCTTGGCGATGACATCCTCGCGGCTCATGTTGTGGGTCTTCATCTGGTCGGGGATCTGCTTTTCCACGATGGGCGTCAGCACATAGCCGGGGCAGATGGCGTTGCAGGTGATTGCGTCGCGCGCGGTCTCCAGCGCGGTGACCTTGGTCAGACCCACTACCCCGTGCTTGGCAGCGACATAGGCCGACTTGTATTCGCTGGCCCGCAGCCCGTGCGCCGAGGCGATGTTGACGATCCGCCCCCAGCCGGCCTTGCGCATCATCGGCAGCGCCACCGCCGTGGTGTGAAAGGCCGAGGACATGTTGATCGCGATGATCGCATCCCACTTGTCGACCGGGAATTCCGGGATCGGCGCGACGTGCTGGATGCCGGCGTTGTTCACCAGAATGTCGCAGGTGCCGGCCTTTTCGATCAGCGCCCGGCAATCGGCACCTTTCGACATGTCGGCCTGGATATAGCGGACCTTGACGCCATGCTCGCGCGCCAGCTTTTCGGCAAGCGCGTGATCCTCGGGGGCGTCGGTGAAGCTGTTCAGGACAAGGTCGGCGCCGGCGCGCGCCAGTTCGATCGCGATGCCAAGGCCGATGCCGGAATTCGAACCCGTCACCACCGCCGTCTTGCCGCCAAGGAATTTCTCGAACATCGCTGCCTCCTGCTGCATGCGTCGCTGTTGCAGGTGCAGCATGGGCAAAAATGCCGGGGGGCACAAGGCGTCCGGGCGTGCCGCAAAACGGCCTCGCGGCACCTGCGCCGCCCGAATGCACCCGGCAATCCGCTGCAACGCCCCCGGCCCGAACATTTTCCCGTGATCGAATCCGCCCGGCGGCTTATCGCCTGCGCCGTGTCCGCAACAGCGTTTTTCCAAGAAAAAAGCGCCCGCACAAGGCGGGCGCAAGTCATGAGGCAGGTTTCATACAGGCAAGAAACCTATCGAGCAGTGCCTTATCTATACGCTTTTCCCCCCATGAGTCCAAGGCGTAAGTTTGCCTCATGGTGAACAGATGGCTAATCTGGCCGCCAACAAGAGCAGCGACCCGAAAAACAGGGCAACAAGGCATGCGATTCTACAAATTTTCTAACGAATCCGCGATCTGGCGGCGACTCGCGCTATGCGTGTGTGTTGCATCCATGCCGCTGGCAAGTGTCGCCGAACCCATGCATGCCATTGCAATGTATGGAGAACCTGCGCTGAAGCCAGGCTTTCAGCACCTGCCCTATGCCAATCCCGACGCGCCCAAGGGCGGAACGATTCGCCTGGCCGAGACGGGCAGCTTTGATTCGCTCAATCCCTGGGTGCTGATGGGCAATCCGGTCTGGCCGATCTTCACCCAGCCGGGGCTGGTGACCGAAACGCTGATGATGCGCTCGCTGGATGAGCCGTTCACGCTTTACGGACTGCTGGCCGAAAGCGTCGAGACCGACCCCGGCCGCACCTGGGTCGAGTTCAGACTGCGCCCCGAGGCACGGTTTTCGGACGGCTCGCCGGTCACGGTCGAGGACGTGATGTGGTCCTATGAGATCATGGGGACCAAGGGCCATCCGCGCTATACTGCCGTCTGGGCCAAGGTCGCGAAGATGGAGCAGACCGGGCCGCGCTCGGTCCGCTTTACCTTCAACACGCCCGACCGCGAACTGGCGCTGCTGATGGGGATGCGGCCGATCCTGAAAAAGGCGCAATGGCAGGGTCGCGATTTCAGCCAGTCGGGGTTGATGGCGCCCATCGGCACGGGGCCCTATGTCATCGACAAGGTCGATGCCGGCCGCTCGATCAGCTTTCGCCGCAATCCCGATTACTGGGGGCGAAACCTGCCGGTGACGCAGGGCCTGGGGAATTTCGACACCATCCGCTATGACTATTTCGGCGATGCCTCGACCATGTTCGAGGCCTTCAAGGCCGGCGAGATCGATCTGTGGCGCGAACAGGTCGCCGCGCGCTGGGACCGCGATTTCGATTTCCCGGCGATCCGTGACGGCCGGGTGGTCAAGTCCGAGATCGCGAATGGCCGCCCCTCGGGGATCATGGGGCTGGTGATGAACACCCGCAATCCGCTGTTCGCCGACTGGCGGGTGCGACAGGCGCTGATCGAGGCCTTCAACTTCCGCTTCATCAACATGACGCTGTCGGGAGGCAAGGATCCGCGCATCAGCAGCTATTTCTCGAACTCGGAACTGGCGATGACGCCGGGACCGGCACAGGGGCGTGTCGCCCAGCTGCTGGCCCCCTATGCCCCGATGCTGCCCCCCGGCACCATCGAGGGCTATGCCCTGCCCGAGGGCGGCGAGCGCGCCATCGACCGCCAGGGCATCCGCGCCGCGCTGGGGCATCTGCACGATGCCGGATGGACCGTGCAGGATGGCGAGTTGCGCGATGCGCGGGGCAACCCCTTCGTCTTCGAGATCCTGCTGAACCAGTCCGGCAGCGCGCTGCGCAGCAGCGCCGAGACCCGGCAGATCGTCGACATCTTCGTGGAATCGCTGCGCAACCTTGGCATCCGGCCGAAAGTGACATTGCTTGATTCGGCGCAATATGTTGAAAGGACGAATAATTACCAGTTCGACATGACCTGGTATGAACGCGGTCTGTCGCTGTCGCCCGGCAACGAACAGATGCTTTACTGGGGGCATGACGGCGTCACGAAAACCGGCACCAAGAACTGGATGGGCATGAACTCACCCGCCGCCGAGGCGATGATCACCGAGATGGGCCGCGCGCAAGGCCGCGAGGAATATATCGCGGCAGTTCAGGCCCTTGACCGTATCTTAACCGCTGGCCGCTATGTCATCCCGGTCAGCTATTCGAGGATTTCCCGCTTGGCCCACAGGTCAGACCTGGATTATCCTGAAATGACGCCGCTTTACGGTGACTGGCCGGGATTCATGCCGGAAACCTGGTGGCAAGAAGAAAGGAAGTGAAATTGTTCAGGATCGCAGCTCTCTTGGCCATTCTTGCGCTTGGCGCATGCAATACCGTGGCCGGCGTTGGCGAGGACATCACCGGTGCATCGCGGATGGTTCAGGGCGGGATAGGCGGGCCGGGAGGCTATTGAAATGAAATGGGTTCACGTCAGCGAGAACTGGCCAGCCTTCTTCGAGGCGATCGTCGAGAAATGGCCCGAAGCGGATGAGACCGACCTTGATGAGATCGACGGCGACCAGCGTGCCTTCATCAGCTACATCGCCGAGGTGACCGGCCAGGAAATCGACGAAACCCGGGACGAGATCCGCGAATGGCTGGCAGGCGAGATTCCGTCGGACATCGTCATGGACCCGATCCACGACAATCGCTCGATCGCGCTGTCGTCGAAATATGTCGGCGAGGGCGAGGACGAATATGACGACGATGCGCGCTTCGGCGATGATGACGAAATCAGGGGCGATGGCGACCTGAACGACCCGACCTGAGGCCAGACTTGAGGGGAGACCTGAGGGTTGGGACGGGGCGCGGGGGCTCTGCCCCCACGCATGACGCGCCCCTCAATGGGGCGCGTCATGCGTTCCCCCGGGATATTTCTGCATGAAAGAATGAGGGGGCGGCGCCTCAGGCGTCGAGGTCGACCCAGACCGGAACATGGTCGCTGGGCTTGTCCTTGGCGCGTTCGTCCCGGTCGATGCCGAGGTCGATCATCAGGTCGGCAGCCTGCGGCGACAGCAGGATATGGTCGATGCGGATGCCATTGTCCTTTTGCCAGGCGCCGGCCTGATAGTCCCAGAAGGTGAAGGGGCCGCGGCTGGCGTCGGGGGCGCGCAGGCGGACGGCGTCGGTCCAGCCGTTGAAAGCGATGCGGCGCAGCGCGGCGCGGCTTTCGGGTTGGAAAAGCGCGTCCTGGGTCCATTTTTCGGGCTGGGCGGCGTCGCGCGGTTCGGGGATGACGTTGTAATCGCCCAGCATGACCGTGGGCATCTCGGTCTTCAGCAGGTCTTGCGCATGGGCGCGCAGGCGCTCCATCCACGCCAGCTTGTAGTCGAATTTCGGCCCCGGCTGCGGGTTCCCGTTGGGCAGGTAGAGGCCCGCGATGCGGACGGCGCTCTGGCCGACGACCGTCGCCTCGATCCAGCGGGCCTGTTCGTCGCTGTCATCGCCGGGCAGCCCGCGGCTGACATCCTCAAGCGGCAGTTTCGACAGGATCGCAACGCCGTTGAAGCCCTTCTGGCCATGGGTTTCGATATTATAGCCCAGATCGGCAATGGCTTCGCCGGGAAAGCCTTCGTCCTGGGTCTTGATCTCTTGCAGCACGACCACATCGGGCTGGGCGATGGTCAGCCAGCCGGTCAGGGTTTCGATGCGGGCGCGGACGCCGTTGATATTGAATGTCGCGATCTTCATGGCCGGCAGGTTAGCCGCGCCGCCCGGGCATTGCCAGATCAGATCGAGAAGGACGTGCCGCAGCCGCAGGACGAGCTGGCATTGGGGTTCTCGATGGTGAAGCGCGCGCCGATCAGCTCATCGGCAAAGTCGATGGTGGCGCCGGCGAGGAAGGGCAGCGAGACCGGGTCCACCACCACCGCCTGCCCGTCGCCTTGCAGCACCAGATCGTCGTCCGCGGCCTCGTCCAGGCGGATATCGTATTGAAAGCCCGAGCAGCCGCCACCCGCCACCGCGACCCGCAACGGGCGTGCCGGGCCGCCGGCGTTGATTTCAGCCAGCCGGGCAAAGGCGCGCGGCGTCACCTTGGGCGGCAGGGTCAATTCCAAGTTCATGGGGCGTTCCGGTTTCCGTTTCTGGTCTTGGAATATAGGGTCCGGCAGGACACCTCGCAAGGAATGCAGGACGACATGACCGCCCCTTATGCCTGTCAGCCCGACGAAAGCCGCGGCCGCCGCTGGCCCGAACGCATGTCCACCTTTCGCAGCCCGTGGCAGCGGGACCGCGACCGCATCATCCACTCCAGCGCGTTCCGGCGGCTGAAGCACAAGACCCAGGTCTTTGTCGAGCATGAGGGCGACTATTACCGCACCCGCCTGACCCACACGATCGAGGTGGCGCAGGTCGCGCGCACCATCGCGGGCGTTCTTGGCCTGAACACCGATCTGGCCGAGACGGTGGCGCTGGCCCACGATCTTGGCCATCCGCCCTTCGGCCATACCGGAGAGGATGCGCTGGCCGCCCTGATGGCGCCCTATGGCGGCTTCGACCACAATGCGCAGGCCTTGCGCATCGTCACCAAGCTGGAACGCCATTACGCCGATTTCGACGGCCTGAACCTGACCTGGGAAAGCCTTGAGGGCATCGCCAAGCATAACGGCCCGGTGACCGGCCCCCTGCCCTATGCGCTGGCCGAGGTGAATGCCGAATGGGATCTTGAGCTGCACACGAACGCCAGCGCCGAGGCGCAGGTCGCCGCCGTCGCCGATGACGTGGCCTATAACCATCACGACCTGCATGACGGCCTGCGCGCCGGCCTGTTCACCGAGGCCGACCTTGCCCAGCTTCCCGTCATAGGCGAGGCCTTCGCCGAGGTGGACGCCCTGCATCCCGGTCTTGACCCGATGCGCCGCCGGCACGAGGCGCTGCGCCGCGTTTTCGGCGTCATGGTCGAGGATGTGATCGCCGTCGCCCAGAATCGCCTTGCCAGCCTGCAGCCGCAAAGCGCGCAGGACATCCGCGACATGGAGGGGCCGATCATCCGCTTCTCGAAACCGCTTTACCAGAACCTCAAGGCGATCAAGCTTTACCTGTTTCAGCACATGTATCGCGCGCCCTCGGTCGTGGTCGAAAGAAGGCGCGTGACCGAGATGCTGAACGGGCTGTTCCCGCTGTTTCTGAACGATCCGTCGAAAATGCCGGAAAACTGGCTGCTGGCCGCCGAGGCCGCCGGGGATGAGACCGGCCGCGCCCGCGTGGTTCTGGACTATGTCGCCGGCATGACCGACCGCTTCGCCATTCAGGAGGCCGAGCGGCTGCTGGGCTGACCCCAAAGCCGCGGCCCGGCGCTATTTCGCGGTGTCATGCGTCTTGAGCCATTCGCGCATCATCGCGATTTCGGCCTCTTGCGCCTTGATGACCGCTTCGGCGAGCTTGCGGACCTCGGGATCGGTGCCGTATTCCAGCTCGACCCTTGCCATGTCGATGGCGCCCTGATGGTGCGGGATCATGCCGCGCATGAAATCGATATCGGCATTGCCGGTATAGTCCATCATCATGCCGGCATGCATCTTGTCCATCGCCTGCTTGTAGGCGGCGGTCGCGGGCGCATCTTCGGTCGCGGCATGGTCCATGCTGGCGTGATCCATCTTGGCGTGATCCTGCGCAAGCGCGGGCAGCGCGGTCAGCACGACGATGGCGACGGGGACAAGGGGGGCAAAAAACGGGCGCATGATGTTTCTCCTGCTGGTTGGGGCACAAGGCGAACACGCCGTCAGCGCAGAAAGATCAGCGCCATCCCCGCCACGGCGATCAGCGCGCCGGCCCATGACGTCGCCGAGGGCCGCGCCCCGGTCATCACCCAAAGCACCGGCAGGATCAGCACCGGCGACAGCGCCGACAGCGTCGAGACGATCCCCACCTTGCCGCCCTGCAACGCAAACATCAACAGCGTCATGCCCATGACCATCGCCAGCAGGCCCGAAAGCGCGGTGACCAGAAGCTGGCGCGGCGTCGGGCGCGCCAGCGGCTGCACCGCCCGGATCGGCAGCGCCATCAGCAGGATCAGGCAGATCACCGCCACCGCAACCCGGATCAGCGAGGCGGCATAGGGGTCAAAGCCCCCCGCCATGACCGGCCGCGCGATCAGCGACCCCAGCGCCTGCCCCGCAGCGGCGATCAGCCCGTAACAGGCAGCGATCACGGTCGAGCCCTGCACCGCCTCGAACCGGTGGCCGCCCGAACGGCCGGCACGGCCCAGCACCGCCATGGCGACGCCCAGCGTGGACAGCACGACGCCAAGAACGGCAAGTGGCGCCAGATCCTCGCCCAGAAACAGCCAGCCCATCACCGCAGCCATCGGCGCGTTCAGCGCGAACAGCGCCCCGGTGCGGCGCGGGCCCAGCCGGATCAGCGCGACGTAAAGCAGCGTATCGCCCAGAAAGATGCCGATAAAGCCCGACAGCGCCAGCCGCGCCAGATCGCCGGTTTCGATCCCGTGCCAGCGCCCGATGACAAGGACGATCGCCGCCAGCATCACCGCGACCATGCCCTGCCGCAGCCGGTTGAAGCCGAACGGCCCCAGCGCCTGCGCCGTGTGCTGCGACAGGATGCCGGTCAGCGTCCAGCAGGCCGCTGCCCCCAATGCGGCCAGTTCGTATACAGGCATTTCCCCCTCGCGCGGTTTTCTGCTTGGATAGGTCGGGGGGCCGAGCCGCACAAGGCGCGGCGCGTCGTTCCCGGGGATTTATCAGTGAATGGAGGACCGAAGATGATCGTCAATTCCGGCTCGGCGACCTGGCAGGGCAGCATCAAGGAAGGCGGAGGCACCGTCTCGACGAAATCCGGCGTGTTGAAGGACCAGCCCTTCGGCTTCAAGACCCGCTTCGAGGGCGCGCCCGGCACCAACCCCGAAGAACTGATCGGCGCGGCCCATGCCGCCTGTTTCAGCATGGCGCTGTCGCTGGTTCTTGGGAATGCGGGCGTGACCGACGTGCAGATCGAGACCACCTCGAAGATCGGTCTGGATCAGGATGGCGGCGGCTTTTCCATCAAGACCGCGCATCTGACGACGCGCATCTCGGGCAAGGGCGACAAGGCGGTGATCGAGGAAGCCGCCCGCACCGCCGAAAAGACCTGTCCGGTCAGCAAGGTGCTGAATGCCCAGATCACGATGGACGTGACGGTGGTGTAAGGCCCGCAGGAAAAACGGCGCCCGTCAAGGGGCGCCGTTTCATTCACACCATCATTTCCTTGGTCGCCGTCAGCTTCAGGTCGGGGTGATCGCGCGTCACGCGGTCGATGTCCCATTGCAGCCGTGTGAGATAGACCAGATCGCCGTCATGGTCCTGCGCCATGTGCTGCTTGTTGGTGTTGGCGAAGGTCTCGACCTTGTCCTTGGGGCCGGAAAGCCAGCGGGCGCTGGTGAATTGCGTCGGCTCGAACCGCACCGGCAGGCCGTATTCGATCTCGATCCGGCTGGCCAGCACCTCGAATTGCAGGGCGCCGACGACGCCGACGATGAAGCCCGAGCCGATCATCGGCTTGAAGACCTTGGCCGCGCCTTCCTCGGCGAACTGCATCAGCGCCTTTTCAAGGTGCTTGGCCTTCATCGGGTCGCCCGCGCGCACCGTCTGCAAAAGCTCGGGCGCAAAGCTGGGGATGCCGGTGAAGCGCAGCCCCTCGCCCTCGGTCAGCGCGTCGCCGATGCGCAACTGGCCGTGGTTCGGGATGCCGATGATGTCGCCGGCCCATGCCTCCTCCGCCAGTTCGCGGTCGGCGGCCAGAAACAGCACCGGGTTCGACACCGCCATCGGCTTTTTCGAGCGCACATGCAGCAGCTTCATGCCGCGTTCAAAATGGCCGCTGGCCAGCCGCACAAAGGCCACCCGGTCGCGATGCTTGGGGTCCATATTGGCCTGGACCTTGAAGACGAAGCCGGTGACGGGGTTTTCATCGGGGGCGATCTGGCGTTCGGCGGCGGTCTGCGGCTGCGGCGCCGGGCCGAACTCGCCGATACCGGTCATCAGTTCCTTGACGCCGAAGCTGTTGATGGCGCTGCCGAACCAGATCGGCGTCATGTGCCCTTCAAGGAAGCTCTGGCGATCAAAGGCGGGCAGCAATTCGCGCGCCATCTCAAGCTCCTCGCGCAGCTTCGCCAGCAGGTCGGCGGGAACGTGTTCGGCCAGCTTCGGGTCGTCGAGGCCCGAGATCTGCACCGTTTCCGCGACCTTGTTGCGGTCGGCCCGGTCCATGATCTCCAGCCGGTCGTGCAGAAGGTCATAGGCACCGATGAAGTCGCGCCCCATGCCGATGGGCCAGGACACGGGCGCCACATCGATGGCCAGGTTTTCCTGAATCTCGTCGATGATCTCGAAGGTGTCGCGGCTTTCGCGGTCCATCTTGTTGCAGAAGGTCAGGATCGGCAGGTCGCGCAGCCGGCAGACCTCGAACAGCTTGCGGGTCTGGCTTTCGACACCCTTGGCGCCGTCGATGACCATGATGGCCGCATCCACGGCGGTCAGCGTGCGATAGGTATCCTCAGAGAAATCGCTGTGGCCGGGCGTATCGACAAGGTTGAAGCGATAATCGCCGAACTCGAAGCTCATGGCCGAGGCGGACACCGAGATGCCGCGATCCTGCTCCATCTTCATGAAGTCCGAGCGCGTGCGCCGCGCCTCGCCCTTGGCGCGGACCTGTCCGGCCATCTGGATGGCACCGCCGAACAGCAGGAACTTTTCGGTCAGGGTGGTCTTGCCGGCGTCCGGGTGCGAGATGATCGCAAAGGTCCGGCGGCGGGCGATTTCGGGCGGAAGGTCGGGAAGATTGCTCATGCCCGGCCCTTTACCCTGCGCCGCGCGCGGCCTCAAACGAATTGTTCGCGGATCAGCCGTTCCTCAAGCCCGTGGCCGGGGTCGAACAGCAGCCGGTGGCGGATCGACTGCTCGGAGCGGATTTCCACCCACAGGACCGAATCGACCCCGCGCGAATCGGCGTCGGCCATGACCGGGCGCTTGTCCGATTCCAGAATGTCGAAACGCAGCGTCGCGGATTTCGGCAGAATGGCGCCGCGCCAGCGCCGGGGCCGGAACGCCGCAATCGCCGTCAGCGCCAGCACGTCCGAGCCCAGCGGCAGAATCGGCCCGTTCGCCGAATAGTTATAGGCGGTCGAACCGGCGGGCGTGCAAAGCAGCGCGCCGTCGCAGACCAGCTCCTCCATCCGCACGCGGCCATTGACGGAAACGCGCAATCGCGCAGCCTGCGGACCGGCGCGCAGCAGGCTGACCTCGTTGATGGCAAGGGCGCAATGTTCATGCCCGTCGGTGGTGCCCGCTGTCATCGCCAGCGGGTTCACGACGGTCGGCTCGGCCATGCGGATGCGCTCGGGCAGCGCGTCCTCGGAATAGCTGTTCATCAGAAAGCCGACGGTGCCGCGGTTCATGCCATAGACCGGCAGCCCCCGATTCTGGTGCATGACCGACAGCATCAGCCCGTCGCCGCCCAATGCCACGATCACCTCGGCATCGCGGATGGCGACATGGCCGTAGCGCGCGGTCAGCGTCTCGGCGGCGGTCACGGCGGACTCGGTGCTGGCGGCAATGAAATGCATCTTCATGGGGTTATCTTGCCGCCACCGCGCGCGGGCGCAAGCCCCCAAGATCGCATGGAATATCTACTACCCCCGCGTCGCATCCGTCCTAGCGGCCCGCGACAAAAGCCGCTAGAACGCCGGCAACCCGCTTTTTGCATGAGGACCAGAGATGACCGATACCGGATTCTTCACCGAGACGCTGGACAGCCGCGACCCCGAAATCTTTGGCGCCATCCGCAAGGAACTGGGCCGCCAGCGCGACGAGATCGAACTGATCGCATCGGAAAACATCGTCTCGAAGGCGGTGCTTGAGGCGCAGGGCTCGGTCCTGACCAACAAATATGCCGAGGGCTATCCGGGCAAGCGCTATTACGGCGGCTGCCAGTTCGTCGACATCGTCGAAACGCTGGCGATCGAGCGCGCCAAGGAACTGTTTGGCTGCGAATTCGCCAACGTGCAGCCGAACTCGGGCAGCCAGATGAACCAGGCGGTGTTCCTGGCGCTGCTGCAACCGGGCGACACCTTCATGGGGCTGGACCTGAACTCGGGCGGCCACCTGACTCATGGCAGCCCGGTGAACATGTCGGGCCAGTGGTTCAACGTCGTGTCCTACGGCGTGCGCAAGCAGGACCAGCTGCTGGACATGGAGGAAATCCGCAAAAAGGCGCATGAGCACAAGCCCAAGCTGATCGTCGCCGGCGGCACCGCCTATAGCCGCGTCTGGGACTGGGCCGAATTCCGCAAGATCGCGGATGAGGTCGGCGCCTGGCTGATGGTCGACATGGCCCATATCGCCGGTCTGGTCGCGGGCCGGCAGCACCCCTCGCCCTTGCCGCACGCCCATGTCGTGACCACCACCACGCACAAGTCGCTGCGCGGCCCCCGCGGCGGCATGGTGCTGACCAACGACGCCGAGATCGCGAAAAAGATCAACTCGGCGGTGTTCCCCGGGCTGCAGGGCGGTCCCTTGATGCATGTGATCGCCGCCAAGGCGGTGGCCTTCGGCGAGGCGCTGCGCCCGGGCTTCAAGGATTACGCCGCGCAGGTGGTGAAGAACGCCCAGGCCATGGCCGACGAGCTGATGAAGGGCGG
>RRZU012594875.1_pt1 | contig 16378 bp, 16 predicted proteins | sample 2165561 | NCBI WGS metagenome assembly RRZU01 (sample SAMN10456909, study PRJNA506462) | wastewater metagenome | isolation source: wastewater sludge | place: USA: Moscow, Idaho
CTGATGATGAATGGCAAAGGCTCTTCACCAACGTTTCCGCTTTAGAAAATGCACCACTATTCATTGACGAAACGCCTTCACTTTCCATCTTCGACTTCCGCGCCAAGTGCCGACGATTGGTAATGCAAAACGGTGTGAAAATCATTATGGTGGATTATCTCCAGCTGATGACAGCCAGTTCCGGAAAAGGTGCTGGAAACAGAGAGCAAGAAATTGCTATGATTTCCAGATCATTAAAAGCCATTGCAAAAGAATTAAATGTACCTGTAATAGCACTTTCCCAGCTTTCCAGAACCGTGGAAACAAGACCTGGCAAAAGACCTATGCTTTCCGACCTTAGGGAATCCGGAGCTATAGAGCAGGATGCGGATATTGTGTCTTTCATTTTCCGTCCGGAATATTATAAAATTGCGGTCTGGGACAATGACGAAGAAGGTGCGGAAACGAGTACGGAAAATCAGGCAGAAATCATCATTGCCAAGCACAGAAATGGTGCAACCGCAGATGTACGTTTAGCCTTCCATAAGAATATCGGTAAGTTTGCTGATCTTGGAACCAATTACGAGTATACACCATCCAATTTTGGACAGAAAGATGAACCTTCTGGTTTTGATAAAATTAATATTACCATAGACCCTGGCGCTGCTTTTGGGTTGCCAAATAATAATCAGTTGTCGGGTTCTGCAATGAATGATGACGATGACGACGATATGCCTTTCTAGTGTAATGATTGATAAATAACAATTGATAATTGATTGAATACAAAAAACAACAATTAATCATTAATTTTTTCTAGTTTGAAAATCGAAATCTTCACAGACGGAGCTTGCAGCGGGAATCCCGGACCTGGTGGTTATGGTATTTTAATGCGGGTGCCGGAAAAAAATTATCAGAAAACCTATTCCAAAGGCTTCCGAAAAACCACCAACAACCGAATGGAACTGATGGCGGTAATTGTTGCCCTGGGAAATCTAAGAACTTCGGATAATGACGTCCATATTTACACCGACAGTAAGTATGTTGCTGATGCAATTAACCAAAAATGGATTTATGGATGGATCAAACGAGGCTGGAAAAATGTAAAAAATCCTGATCTCTGGCAAGCATTTTATAAACTCTATCAACTTCATAACCCAAAATTCCATTGGATCAAAGGTCATGCAGGTCATCCAGAAAATGAAATCTGCGACCAGCTGGCTGTCGCTGCTTCTAAATCCGGAAACTTAGAAATCGATACTTTTTTTGAGAATCAGAATGATGGCGGAATGTTTTAAGCGTTCCAGAAATCCCTGTCAAGACTTCTATATTGTATCGCTTCAGAAATATGATCCCCTTCGATATTTTCGGAGTTTTCCAAGTCTGCAATAGTTCTGGCTACTTTAAGAATACGGTCATAAGCTCTCGCCGAAAGATTTAGTTTAAGCATTGCTGTTTTGATGAGAAGCTGTGAATAATCATCCAACTCACAATATTTTTCAATTTCCTTTGGTCCCATTTGGGCATTATAACTGATATCCAAATCTTTGTAACGTTCCGTTTGAGCATTTCTAGCTTTGATTACACGGTTCCTGATGCTTTGGCTGCTTTCACCTTTCCTTTTTTCTGCGAGCTGTTCATATTCAACTTTAGAAACTTCGATATGGATATCAATCCTGTCGAGAAGAGGTCCCGATAATTTGTTCATATACCGCTGCATTTCTAAAGCAGAGGAGGTATTGTTCGGATCATCCGGAAAATAACCGCTGGGACTAGGGTTCATACTGGCAACAAGCATAAAACTCGCCGGATATTCTATGGTAAACTTTGCGCGGGAAATTGTAACAACTCGGTCTTCCAAAGGCTGTCTCATTACTTCCAAGACAGCTCTTTTAAATTCTGGCATTTCATCTAAAAATAAAACGCCATTATGAGCTAAGGAAATCTCGCCCGGCTGAGGATAACTTCCTCCGCCAACTAATGCAACATCCGAAATCGTATGATGCGGAGAGCGGAAAGGCCGAATGGTCATCAGTGAAGTTTCTGCGCCCATTTTTCCCGCCACAGAATGTATTTTTGTGGTTTCCAAAGCTTCCTTCAGGCTAAGTGGTGGCAAGATACTCGGCAGGCGTTTGGCAATCATAGTTTTTCCACTTCCAGGTGAACCAATTAGGATAATGTTATGTCCGCCAGCAGCGGCAACTTCCATGGCGCGCTTGGCAGCTTCCTGACCTTTGACCTCATCAAAATCAAATGGAAAATGATCAATTTTATCCTGAAATTCTTTCCTTGTATCAATCTCGAACTTCTCTAAAGGGATTTCATCATTAAAAAACTCAATAACTTGTCTTATATTCTCCACACCGTAAACATCTAGATTATTGACAATGGCAGCTTCTCTTGCGTTTTGTTTTGGAAGAATGATACCTTTGTAACCCATTTCTCTGGCTTTTATAGCAATTGGAAGCACGCCTTTTATTGCCTGAAGTCCGCCATCAAGGGACAATTCTCCCATAATAATATATTCCGAAAGTTGTTCTGCTAATATCAAATCAGATGCCGCCAGAATTCCCAAAGCAATACTCAGATCATAAGAAGATCCTTCTTTTCTGAGATCCGCCGGAGCCATATTGATGGTGATTTTTTTTCCCGGAATTTTAAATCCAGAATTTTTAAGAGCTGCAGAAATCCGGTAACTACTCTCTTTGATGGCATTATCCGGCAATCCCACCAGATGATAGCCTACCCCAGTATCTACATTGACTTCTATGGTAATAATTTGTGCAGAAACACCGTGTATAGCGGCTCCATAAACTTTAACAAGCATTTGTTTTTATTTGCTTAAAAATAAAAAAACTCTTTGATAAATACAAAGAGTTGATAAATTCTTATTGATTTTTTTTAAAATCACATAAATCTTTCCCCTTTCTTAAGATTCTTCAAATCTAGAACATAATCTTTGATAAGCTGATCATTTTCTCTAGGACAGATCAGTAAAGCTTTTTCTGTATCTACAATAATGTAATCTTTTAGTCCATCAATAACAGCTGCTTTATTCTGATTTTTAATTCTTATCACGTTTCCATTCGAGTTATAGGTTAGTACGTTTTTCGAATTGATGGCATTATTATCATCATTTTTATCTGCATTAGTGTATACAGATGTCCAGGTTCCAAGGTCACTCCACCCCAAATTAGCAGGTATAACATACACATTATTAGCCTTTTCTAGAATACCATTATCTATTGATATTTTACTTACTGTAGGATAAATGGTATTTATACATTCTTTTTCAGCTTCACAATTGTATTCGCAAGTATTGAACTGATTGGTCATTTCGGGTAGAAATTTTTTGAAAGAGGCAAGAATACTTTTCGCACTCCATATAAAAATTCCTGCATTCCAAAGGAAATCACCTGATTCTATGAAGCTTTTTGCTATTTCAAGATCTGGCTTTTCGGTAAACGTTTTTACTTTTGAATAATTCTCGTTTTTCTCTTGAATAAACTGAATATATCCATATCCTGTGTCTGGTCTGGTAGGTGTAATTCCAAGTGTTATCAGATAATCATTCTTGGTAGTGATATCTAATGCCAACTCCACTTTTTCAAGGAATGTTTTTTCTTTCAAAATCAGATGATCAGCGGGCATCACTATAATATTTGCATCGGGATTTACATTCTCTATCTTCTTTGCCATGTAAAGATTGCATGCCGATGTGTTTTTCATTGCCGGCTCACCCACTATGTTTTCCGAAGGTACTTCTGGCAACTGCTGTTTTGTAAGCTCTACATATTCTCGATTTGTAATAATATAGATATTTTCTGTTGGAATAAGTTGGCTGATTCTGTCAAAAGTCTGCTGAATCATCGTTCTTCCCGTTCCTAAAATATCTTGAAATTGTTTTGGAAACTTCTGGGTACTCATCGGCCAGAAACGGCTACCTATACCTCCCGCCATTATTACACAATAGTTATTGTTTTTTTTCATCTAGTATAATCTTTTCAACCTTCGCCAATGGGCGGAACAAATATTTTTTTGAATTATTCAAATTAATGCAAAGATATAATTTTTTCTTTTTTTCCAAGATTCTGTATTTTTCGTTTTTGTAAAGAAATATATCATCAATTGACATACTTTCAATAAAATTTGATTTGTGATTCGATTCCTTCACATGGAAATATCGTACAAGATCCGGACTGGCCATAAAATTGGCTTTTGGATTCTCAGAAAACTTAATGATGATCGGCTTGAGATCCATACTGTAGACATCTAAACTTTCTCGTAGCATGTTACGGAAGGTATCTTTCCACTCTTTTCCATGTGCAGAAATCTTATAATTAAATTTTTCAAAAGCAATAAGATGAGCCAGTTCGTGAGTGAGAACAAAGAAAAATAACTGTTTCTCTAGTGTAGAATTTATAGTGATCTGATGTGATTTATCCGGAAGTTTTCTATAATCTCCCAGTTTGCTATCCCTGTTTTTTGTAATCCTGATATGAATAACATAGTCTGCGAACCATTTTTTCAAAAAAGGCAATGTGCGCTCCGGTAAATATTGTTCGAGAACGTTTATAGACATTAATAAAATTTAGCACAAAAATAATTATAATTCTTGTCACTCTCTTTCGGGGTTATTTTAATTTTATTAAATTTAGAGTTAAATATTATCCTTGCGTTTATTTTTATATTTACTTCTATTTTTTTTAGTTTTCTCCTGCAATAAAGAGGAAAAGCACTCCAGCATAGAAAAGTCAGGAAGACAAACAAACTTTTTTTATGAAAAATCTTTTGTCTTTCTTGATCAGGAAAAATTAGACAGTGCTTATCTGTATTTTAATAAATCAAAAGAGTTTTTTCAGAGAAAAAATGACAGTTTAGGCGTTGCAAAATGCATCGTAAACATAGCCATTTTACAAGAAAAAGTAGGCGATAATTATGGAAGCATAGAGTCTAGCCTTTCCGCTTTCAAATTATTGAAAGAAAAAGATACTTTACATTATTCCTTCATATTTAGTAATTATAATAATCTGGGTGTTGCATCTTATAATCTAAAAAACTACAACGATGCTAAAAGATTCTATAACAAAGCTTTATCATTTACTAATGATCCGATAGACAGAATAATGACTGCCAATAATATTGCAATTGTTTATCACAATCAAAAAAGATACGACAAGGCTGTTTCTATCTATAAAAAACTCCTTGACAGCCTTGGCCCAAAGAGTGAATTCTATCCAAAAATTCTGATAAATTATTCTAGATCCAAGTGGTTTCAGAATTCTACATATAATCCTGTAGGCAACTATCTAATCGCTGAAAAGCTAAGCCGAAAAGCTGGAGATGATTGGACCACAGACGCGGCATACAGCTATCTCTCCGCTTATTACCTTAATAAAGCAAAAGATTCTTCCAGATATTATGCTACTAAAATGCTGGACTTATCAAAGAAACTCAAATATCCTGCGGATGAATTGGAGGCACTCCAGATACTTGTAAAAGTAGCGCATGGCGAGGAAAATCAAGAGTTGTTTGATCGATTCGTCACACTTCAGGATAGTGTTTTGTTGGCTCAAAATAAAGCTAAAAATCAATTTGCTTTAATTCGGTTTGAAAGTGAGAAAACCAAATCGGAAAATCTGATTTTGCAAAAAGAAAAAGTCTTGCAAAAATTTAAAATGGAAAAACAAAAACTAATGATCTGGCTTTTGATTGTTATTTTTGTTTGTGCAGGAAGCGCTGGACTTATGTGGGTGAGAAGAAGACGTAAAAGGCTTATTTTGGAAGCTGAGAATAAGCTTCAGGAACAGCGTTTGGATTTCTCAAAAAAAGTGCACGATGTGGTAGCGAACGGACTGTATGAGGTCATCTCAACAATTGAAAATCAAAACGATATTCCTAAAGAAAAAATACTGGATAAATTGGAAATAATGTATGAGAAATCCAGGGATCTGTCTTACGAAGATCATCAAGATATTGAATTCTACAAAAAAATATCTGGTTTGATAGGATCTTTTGATAATGATGAAACAAGAATTATTATCATTGGAAATGATAGTACGTTTTGGGAAGACATTTCTGCAGATGCTTGCGAGGAGCTGTTTCAGGTCATTCGGGAACTTTTGGTAAATATGAAAAAACACAGCGATGCGAGCCAAGTTATCATCAGATTTAATAAAAATGATATGTTTAATGAAATAAGTTATTCCGACAATGGAATAGGAATTTCTGAAAACAAAGAGGAAAAAAATGGTTTTACAAATATCAGATCCAGGCTTAGAAAAATAAACGCTGATATGACTATTGACAAAAATTCCCCTGGCTTGAAATTACTAATAAAATACACGCCTTAATGTTCAAAAAAGTATTGATTGCAGAGGACCACGAAAGCAGTAATTTTTCCGTACAAAATATTGTAAAGCAAATGGAGATAACTGTTGCGGATTATTTTTACTACTGTGATGATGCGTACTCTCATCTGAAGAAATCTGTGGAAAAACAGTTGCCTTATGAACTTCTAATCACAGACTTATCCTTTGAAGATGATGGAAGGAAACAACTCATAAAAGACGGTAAAGAACTTATAAAATGTTGCAGAGAAGAAAATCCAAACATCAAAGTTATCGTGTTTTCCGGGGAGCACAGATTAGGCGTTATCGATCTATTATTCCGCGAATTAAAAATCAATGCATTTGTAAGAAAAGCAAGGTCAGACAGCCGGGAATTGAAAAAAGCCATTGAGCTGGTTTATAGTAATCACTCCTACATATCGAACAATTTAAAGCCGCCTGTAAAAAAGGTCAATACGTTGGAATTCAGTAATTATGATATTATTCTTCTTACACTCTTATCAGAAGGGAAACTTCAGAAAAATATTCCGCAGATTCTCCAGCAGCGGAACATCAACCCAAACAGCTTAAGCAGCGTGGAAAAAAGAATTAGCACAATGAAAATAGCAATGGACGTTAAAAATAATGAACAACTCATAGCGCGTTGTAAAGATTTAGGAATAATTTAAAAAAAATCCCATTTTACGGTTTCCCGTAAGGAAATGAAAAAAGATCGGTATAATTTTGTCCGAGATTAGTAACCGTAAAGATCAAATAAAAGAATACATTCGTTTTCAAAAGATCGCTGAACCCGCATTCGGCGATTTTTTTATTTTCGAAACATCTCCGTGTGAGGTAAGTTATCTTCCAGATATTTTTTACCTGTATCTACAAATCCAAAATCCGAGTAGAATCTCAGTAAATAATCCTGAGCAGAAATCCTCACTTCTGTTTGATGCAATCGGTTTTCTATCAATTCTAAAGCATACTTTATCAACTGTTTGCCTAGACCTTTTCCTCTGCCTTTCTCTGTCGTGATAACTCTGCCAATGGAGGTTTCTTTGTATTTTATTCCTTTATCAAATATGCGGCAATAAGCCAAAATTTCGCCTTCATTTTCTGCCCAGAGATGAACCGCCTTTTGGTCATAGTCGTCTAAATCCGGATATGGACAATTTTGCTCTACTACAAAAACATTAACCCTGGCTTTTATTACAGAATAAAGTTCCTGCGTGGTAATCTCATCGAATGTTTTTATTTTCCACACCACATTATCCATTGAAGTCCACTTTATTTTTAGTTAAAAAATCATTGGTTGTACTGATGAAGTTTAGAATCTCTTCTGTTCCTTCCTTTTTTTCCGCAGACGTTACATAGATTTCCGGAAGACTATCCCAACTTTTTAGAAGCTCTACTTTGTACTTTTCTACATTTTCCTTGGCAGCATTTGGCTTCATCTTGTCCAGCTTAGTAAAAACGATGGAAAAAGGAATGCCATTTTCGCCACACCATTCTATGAACTCAATATCAATTTTTTGCGGTGTATGACGGATGTCTATGAGGACAAAAAGGTTAACAAGGTTTTTCCTGTTTAGGATATAATTGGTAATGAGTTTTTCAAAATCTTTCCTCAGACTTTTTGAAACTTTTGCATAACCATAACCTGGCAAATCCGTAAGATACCAGTTTTCATTGACCAAAAAATGATTGATAAGCTGAGTTTTTCCAGGCGTTCCAGAAGTTTTTGCAAGATCTTTTCTTCCCAACATGGCATTGATGAGAGATGATTTTCCCACATTAGAACGTCCTATGAAAGCATATTCCGGAAGTGTTGGTTCAGGGCATTCTTGCCATTTTTGACTGCTTTTTACAAACTCCGAAGTTTTGATTTGCATAATTTTTATATTTAAAAAACCATTAAAAACTCAATTTATATTGCTAGAAATCAAATCCTTAATGGTTTATACTGATTTTGTTTTATTTTACTTACATCACTTTTTGGAGCCAACTGTAAAGAATCTCGTTGAATTCGTCGGGCTTTTCCATCATAGCCGCATGTCCGCAATGGTCTAACCAATAGAGTGAGGAATTGGGGATAAATTTGTGCATATCTTCTGCCACTTCCGGCGGTGTCACATTATCTTGTTTTCCCCAGATGATGCACGTTGGGCAAGTGATTTTCGGAAGATCATTCAACATATTATGTTTGATGGCACTTCTGGCGAGCATCACCGTTTTGATACCCTTCATTCTGTCATTTACTACTGCAAAAACCTCATCTACCAATTCATCTGTAGCCACAGCAGGATCATAAAAAACATCCTGAGTTTTCTTTTTGATATATTCTTTATCGCTTTTTCTAGGGAAACTGTCCCCAAACGTTCTCTCATACAAGCCAGAACTTCCTGTTAACACAAGGTTTCTGACCAATTCCGGACGGGAAGTTACCAGAATCAAACCGATGTGTCCGCCCATAGAATTCCCAACAATTGTGACTGGTTTTCCAATAACGTCTGTGATAAATTTGGCAACAAATTTTGATATAGATGTTAGATTGGTATGCAGAATGGGCAAATCATAAATAGGCAACTGCGGCACAAAGACCTGATATCCTTTGTCCGAAAAAAAATTGATCATCTTATCGAAGTTGCTCAACCCCCCCATTAATCCGTGCAAAAGCACCATTGGATGACCTTCACCTGCTTCCAGGTAAGTGTACTTTTTGTCTTTCTTTGTTTTAAAAATCATATTGCTCTATCGATAGCCCGCCAAAATTACAAATAAAAGATTAAATTTTGTACCAAGCTGCCTAATACATTAGTTTATTTTATTTTAATTCCGATTTTAGTTCATTAATTCTGTTAATAATTGGCAATGCAAAAATCCCGCTGGTCTGCAGATATAGTTCGTAAAAAGTTTTAGCCTTGTCTGCAAAATCAAGTTTTCCTTCTATTTTGTAATGAAACATAAAAACATTGCCCAACATCTCGTAATAATCCGCGTGGTCTTTGGATTCTCTTTCTTTTACGATTTTGATCAATTCTTCTTTGGATTTTGAAGCAATATCATTAAAATCCATGTTAAAAATATCCTTCATCAGAGAATCAAAATCCAATTCTTTTTGCATCAAGCTTTCTTCTGGTTTTCCGAGAAGCAGTTTTTCTAAAGCCTGCGTTAATTGTCTTATTAATCTAAGCGTAAAATCTTTATCTTGAATCATTGATTAGGTTTTAATTGTTCGGATTTAGAGTCTGTTCAAATTTTCATTGAAACCACAAAAGTAACAAAAGCTGTTACTTTTTTTAGTTTAATAAAAGTTCAAAAAAGAAATCTGTTTTAAAACCTTAGCTTTTTGTCTCTTTTTTAACAGTTTTTTCGATTTTCTTATGTGACTTTTGGGGTTTAAAGTTTTTTTTACACCTTCTTAGATTGGCAAATTATTATCCAAAAAACAAATACGCCAAAACAATCGCAGTAATCACGCCAACCAAATCTGCCAAAAGCATCGAACCAACTGTATATCTCGTATTTTTAATGCCAACCGAACCGAAATATACGGCGATGACATAGAACGTCGTATCAGAACTTCCTTGCAGAATTGCCGATAATTTCCCTGCAAAACTGTCTGCTCCAAAAGTTTTCATTGTGTCCACCATCATTCCGCGAGCTCCGGAACCTGACAATGGTTTTATCAAAGCTGTCGGTAATCCGTCCACGAATCTTGTATCGAGATGTGATGCACTCGCAATCCATTTCATTCCGTCTATAATCACATCAAAAACGCCACTTGTTCTGAGTAATGAAATTGCAATTAGCATCCCAACCAAATACGGAATAATCTTGACGCAAACTGTAAATCCTTCTTTTGCACCGTCAATAAACGCATCGAAAATGTTGATTTTTTTATAAACAGCACCGAGAACTATTGCAAAGAAAATCAACAGGATAATTCCGTTGCTCATCACTTTACTGAATGAGTCTAATTCTTCTTTATTCAACTGAACGAGATACAAAACCAACAATGCGATAATCGCCGAAATTCCACCAACGTAAGCTAAAACAATCGGCTGAAAAAGATTGATTTTTTGTCTGATAGAAACGATTATCATCGCAGCCATTGTTGCACAAAATGTTGCAATCATACAAGGCAGGAAAATATCTGTCGGTGTTTCAGAACCCATTGAGGAACGAATTGCAATAATGGAAACCGGAATCAATGTCAATCCGCTGGCGTGAAGACAGAGAAACATAATTTGCGCATTGCTCGCTTTGTCTTTATCGGGATTCAAGGTTTGGAGACTTTCCATGGCTTTGAGTCCGAAAGGTGTTGCAGCGTTGTCGAGACCGAGAAGATTGGCGCTGAAATTCAGCATCATATGTCCGAATGACGGATGATTTTTTGGGATTTCCGGAAAGAGTTTCGAGAAAAATGGCTGAATCAACCGACTAAGAAAATTTATACCGCCAGCTTTCTCGGCAATGCTCATAAAGCCCATAAACAAAGCCATAATCCCGATGAGTTTCAAACAGATATTAACAGCCGTTTCGCTGGTTCCGATAACACCATCAGTTTCTGCAACTCGGTAGGTTTTCACATTTTGAAGAGAATCCATTTTGTAATGAATATGACTGTCTTCGAAATCTGGATTTGTTAATAACGCTTTCTGAATCTCAGTCGACATCTGAGCCAAAGGTTTTTGCGAAATCTGAATCGTATCGCCTCCTTTTCCAACAACCATATCGTTGAAAATCTGACTGTAATTTTCTGAACTGAAATATTTAACTGATGCAACCGCAATTGCTATAATAATGAAGGCGGACCAAATCCTGCTTAAAACCATTTTTGGAAATTAATTTTCAGTAAATGTAAGAAAAAAGGAAATCAATTGTAGAAGTTAGATTTTAGAAATTCGAAGTTAAATGAGAACATTGATATGCAGCCCGAGCTGAGTGGAGCTCATTTTTTTGTCTTGCAAAAGCTTGGCAAAAAAAATAGCGGAAACGGAGCGCGGATAAAGCTGCCCAAATCAACAAACCTTAAAATCCTTGAATTGGAAGCGCCTCAAATCCCAACAGTTTTAGAAGATAAAGAAGTGGTTTTGGCAATTATCAATAATAATTTTGCTGCTCAGGCTGGTCTTGACCCTGAAAAAGAAGGCTTGTTTTCTGAAGATAAAGATTCACCTTACGCTAATCTAATTGTTTCCAGAGAAGATAATAAGAATGATGAAAAAGTGAAAAAATTTGTACAAGCATACCAATCTCCGGAAGTAGAATCTGCCGCGAAACAAACCTTCAAAGGAGGTGCTGTGAAAGCGTGGTAAAATTTCTATTCTATATCTAATTTTAATTGACCAATCTTTTGGTTGGTCAATTTTTATTCCAGATATATCAATTGATTTTCATCCACTTGCTCATCCACAGACCTTATAAGAACCGCATTTTCCGTCCTCTTCTGTAATTCCTCAATAAAAAAACTGCTTTCAAAAAACTGGCGGTGTATTCCTGGAACCAAACTCATAAAATAGTCCATTCCGACTCTGTTATTATGCAAATCCATTTTAGTTTCCAAAGGTTTATTGGGAAAAAGGTCTTCGTGCATATCTGTCAGTTTTTCACACCATTTCAATGATTTTTCTGGCGAAGATACTTTGCAGAAATACATCATAATCAAACAACTCCAATATGAATGTCGGAAAGCATTTCCTTTGCCATTATTAGAATTGGTTTTAGGATATAACTCTTTTGCTTTAGCAAAGGCTTTGAAGCTTGCGTAAGTGTATAAAATAGCGAACAAGGGATGCATCAATCCAATAGAAAAAACTTTAAACAGTTTTCCAAAGGTTAATGATTTGAGCGTTCTGAAAAATATACCTATAAATCTCATCAATAAAAAACTCTCCCAAATTTGAGAGAGCGAATTTTGTATTTAAATTTAATTAATGATACTCGTGTACCAATAATTTTACAATTCTTGAAATCGACTCTTTGATTTCTGTCCTTTTCACAATGAAATCAACAAAACCTTTTTCCTGTAAGAATTCCGAAGTCTGGAAACCTTCTGGCAAATCTTTACCAATTGTTTAACGGATAACTATAGGTCCTACAAATCAAATAAAGACGATTGGTTCGGCAATAATCACATCAGCAGTCATTGCAAAAGAAGCCGTGATTCCACCAAAAGTTGGGTCTGTCAAATAAGCAATGTAAGGCAATCCGGCATCAGACAGCTGAACCAACTTAGCTTGAACTTTTGCCAATTGCATTAATGAATATGCCGCTTCCTGCATTCTCGCTCCACCAGATTGGCAGATAATCATATAAGGCAATTGATGTTTGATAGCATAATCGATGGCCCGTCTGATTTTTTCTCCCATTACCGAGCCCAAAGAACCTCCAATAAAAGCAAAATCCATACAAGAAACTACCATTTCTACACCGTTTACTTTTCCGGTTGCATTTCTAATAGAGTCTGTCAGTTTTGTTTTTGATTTTACTTCTTTCAGACGGTCTGTATAAGATTTTGTATCCTTGAACTTAAGAATATCAACACTTTCCACATCCGCATCCAATTCCTTGAACTTGTGATCGTCAAAAAGCATATCGAAATATTCTCTACTTCCGATTCTTACGTGGAAACCATCTTCAGGGGACACAAAATTATTAGCTTTAAGTTCTTCAGCTTCTATGATTTTTCCAGTAGGTGTTTTGTGCCAAAGTCCTTTTGGAACATCTTTTTTGTCCTCTGTAGAAGTGGTAATGTTTTGGGTTTTTCTTTTAAACCAATCAAATGCCATAAATCTATAATTGATGAATGATAAATGATAAATGATGAAAGAAAATCAATCATCATTTACCATTTATAAATTATTTATTAAAGTGTATTGATATTGTTCAGGTCTTCGAAAGCCTGAGTCAATCTCTTGATAAACGTTTCTTCTCCTTTTCTTACCCAGACTCTTGGGTCGTAGAATTTCTTGTTTGGAGCATCTGCGCCAGTTGGATTTCCGATTTGATGTCTCAGATATTCAATATGTTCTGTCATATAATCTCTGATTCCTTCTGTATAACCGAATTGCAAATCTGTATCGATGTTCATTTTTACAACACCGTAACCGATAGCTTCTCTGATTTCTTGCAAAGTAGAACCAGAACCTCCGTGGAATACAAAATTTACCGGCTTCTCTCCTGTTCCAAATTTCTCTTGAACAAATTTCTGAGAATTGTCAAGAATTTTTGGAGTCAATTTTACATTTCCTGGTTTGTAAACACCGTGTACGTTTCCGAAAGCCGCTGCAATTGTGAAGTTGTCAGAAACTTTCTTAAGGATTTCGTAAGCGTATGCTACTTCTTCTGGCTGAGTGTAAAGCTTGGAGCTGTCCACATCAGAATTGTCAACACCATCTTCTTCACCTCCGGTAACTCCTAATTCGATTTCAAGAGTCATTCCCATTTTGTTCATTCTCTCGAAGTATTTTGCGGAAACTTCTAGGTTTTCTTCAATTGGTTCTTCTGAGAAATCTAACATATGAGAAGAGTAAAGAGACTTTCCGTTTTGCTTGTAAAATTCTTCACTTGCATCCAAAAGTCCATCAACCCAAGGTAATAATTTCTTAGCACAATGGTCAGTGTGAAGGATAACAGTAGCTCCATAAGCTTCTGCCAAAGTGTGGATATGTTTTGCACCAGCAACAGCTCCTAGAATTGCTGCTTTTTGGCCGTCGTTACTCAATCCTTTTCCAGCATTGAAGATAGAACCTCCGTTTGAAAACTGGATAATTACAGGAGCATTAAGTTTTGCCGCAGTTTCTAACGTTGCGTTGATATTACTAGAACCAATCACATTAGCTGCCGGAAGTGCAAATTGCTTCTCTTTGGCATAATCAAATATCTCTGTTACTAAAGAACCAGTGGCAACTCCTGCCGGAAATTTTCTGCTCATTTTTATTATATTTTTTAAGATTTTTTGGACTGTAAACTTACGAAATTATTAATAATTCGAATTTCATTTTTACAAATCCTATGTTATAGATAATATTTTTTGTTTTTAATTACGCTTATCATTCCCCCAAAGCAATTTCTGACGAATCGTTTCGTAGAAACTGAAATTTTTTGGTTTGATGAGAAACAAAGAAAATTCTGCTTTTTCAATCAATATTTCGTTGCCGACCTCTACGTGATAAAGTCTTGAATCCAAAGCCAACGTATATTGTGGAACACGGCTTTTGACCGTTAGTTTTATCTTCGAATCGTCTTTTACGATGAGTGGACGGACATTCAGATTATGAGGCGCAATGGGTGTAATGACGAAATTATCATTGGAAGGAGAAATAATCGGTCCGCCACAACTTAATGAATAAGCAGTTGAACCAGTAGGTGTGGAAACAATCAATCCATCGCCCCAGAAAACATTCAGGAATTCATCATTAATATAAGACTCCACCGTAATCATCGATGTTGTTTCTTTTCTGGAAAGGCTGACATCATTTAAGGCAAAAGGAAAATCAATTTGAGAATTATCGTCTGTTGTAATTTTTATGACGGAACGTTCGCTGATATTATAGTTTTTATCAAGAATAATCGAATCTAATTCATCAAAAATCTGGTCTTTTCGGAAATTCGCCAAAAACCCTAATCTTCCCGTATTAACCCCAATAATCGGAATCTCAAGGTCTTGAATAAAGGTCAGTGCATTAAGAATCGTTCCATCACCTCCGAAACTGAAGACGATGGTCACATTTTTACTTTTAAGTTCTTCTTTTCCGGAAAATGTATCAAATTCTTTGGAAAAATTCAGATTCTCCGCCATTTCTGAGTGGAGAACAACTGCTACTTCTCGCAGCGCCAATTCGGAGATGAATCGGTTGAGATACAAAAACGTATCGAGATCTTTTTTTTGAGAATAGATAGCTGCCTTCATCAATTATATTTCTAAAAATTTCTGGAAAAACCCAAAACGGTCTTTCAACAGTTCTTCTTTCTCGTCATCATAATGTTTATGCACCACCACATAACCGTAACGTTCAAAAGTCTCATCGATAGAACTTAAATTTTCATTACTGATTTTGAGGGTTATTTCCACACTGTCATCTTTTATGGCATTGATGAAAGTTCCATAGATTTTGCCATTATTACTTTCTACAATCTGAGAAATTTCGGTCATAGAATAATGCAATCCCGTTGTTTGAATCGTCAAAATCGCTCCATTCTCCGAAAACAAAGGATATTTGGAAAACTCATTGAAAATATCGTCACAAGAAATATAACCCAAATATTTTTCCTCTTTGGAAATCACAGCAACTACATTCGCATTGAAGGTGTGGAAAAGTTTGATGCTATCCAACAAACTGCTGTCTTCCATAATTGCAAAACGCTCGTAATGGATGTTAAGCGAATCCAGATTGCCTTCCGGACTATCTTCCAAAAATGGTTGACTCAATCCACCAAGAAAAATGCCCTTGTTCACAATAAAAACATGGGAATATCCAAATTCCTTAGCCACCTCAGAAGCCTCTTCTATAGAATCCCTAACGCCAAAAGCGGGATAGTCTTTGGAAATATAGTCTTTTATAAACATTATGCTAATTTACAAAAAATCCTTTGCGACAAAGCGTTTTAAAAATTTTTAGAATTTTTTAACAAAAGTATTGCTTTGTATTTATCTAAAAATATATCTTTGTCGCCTTTCATTTTTACTTTTTATTAGATTTATTTCAAACTGCAGCACTTTTTTGTGTTTGCAGTTTTTTTATTTTTTAATCCCAAGGTTCTTCGCAAATTCCCATATCACAACTCCGCCACAGACACTTACGTTCAGAGAATGTTTTGTGCCGAGTTGTGGGATTTCCAGAAAGGTCTCAATATTCTCTAAAGCTTCATCACTAATTCCATCAACTTCATTACCTAGAATCAAAGCGTATTTTTTTTCTGAATTAATTTCAAAATCCGTTATTAATTGGCTTGACGAAGTTTGTTCAATCCCGATAATTTCGAAGTTTTCTTTTTTAAGATTATCTATTGCACCATTGATGTCCTGCTCATAAATCCAATCCACACTTTCGGTTGCACCAAGC
>RRZU013315714.1_pt1 | contig 16375 bp, 13 predicted proteins | sample 2165561 | NCBI WGS metagenome assembly RRZU01 (sample SAMN10456909, study PRJNA506462) | wastewater metagenome | isolation source: wastewater sludge | place: USA: Moscow, Idaho
ATGAAAATGATAGGGATAATAATGAAAGCTGCCCCACTTGGATTAGGATGTTATTTTGCGGACACAGTGGGTCGGTTAGGCGGTCAAATATTGAATGGGTACATGCATGTTTTTATTCTTTATCTGATTCTCACGGCTATTGTATTCTTTGGATTAAATTCTGTATACGTTCTATTGGCTGGCGGGAAGAAAGGTTTTTTTGCTTTCTGGAAAAATATACTGACACCTTCGCTCACTGCCATTGCAACATCTTCCAGTGCCGCATGTATTCCTGTGAATATAGAAGCCTCTAAGAAGATGGGCGTACCGGAAGGTATTGCCGAAACGGTTATTCCCTTAGGTACGAATATCCATAAAGATGGTTCTGTAATGGCTGGTGTTTTGAAAATAATATTCCTGTTTACCATTTTTGGACAAGAGCTGACCGCTTCTTCAAATATATTTATGATTATTGGGGTCGCCTTGCTTGTTGGTGCAGTAGTGGGTGCAATTCCCAGCGGAGGAATGACTGGCGAATTGTTGATTTGTTCTATTTTTGGGTTCTCTCCTCAATTGGCTGGGGCATTGCTCATAATCAGTACGATTGTCGATATTCCGGCAACCTTGCTCAATTCGACAGGGAATGTTGTTTGTGCAATGCTTGTGACGCGACTTACCGAAGGAAAAGATTGGATTAAAAAGCAGCTGGTACCTGTAGAATCGGATTAATATTTTTAAAAGATGAAAAGAATAGGATCTTTTGTACTCATTGTGTTGATGAGTGTCTGTATTATCAAAGCTCAGGATTTATCGAAGCTTTATCAGGCAACAGATTCCGAAAATGTATGTGTTAAAGCACCATATTCTCCTCTTATAGGTGTTTCAGCCGGCAGGAGCACGAGTGGAGGCTCGAGTGTTTCAGGAACATATATTCAGGCTATACTTAAAGCCGGAGGAAATCCTGTAATTATTCCTGCGATAACCGATAGTAAAGTGTTAAGGAATATAATTGAAAATCTTGACGGGCTAGTGATGACAGGCGGTGAAGATTTTAATCCATTGTATTATAAAGAAGACGTTATTCCCGATATAAATGATATCGATTCTATCCGTGATATCTACGACCTTGTTTTATTGAAATTGGCTACCGACCGTAATATTCCGGTTTTGGGAATTTGTCGGGGCGAACAGGCTATCAATGTGGCTTTTGGCGGAACGCTCTATCAAGATATACCGTCGCAACGTAAAGACAGTACAATCAAACACCGCCAAACAGAACCCAAAGAACAAGGGACGCATTTTGTGTCTATTGCTAAGGATTCGGAATTATTCAAAATATTAAATACTTCGGATGTTTCTGTGAATTCATATCATCATCAGGGAGTAAAAGACGTTGCCCCTAATTTCAGGGCTGTTGCTTATGCACCCGATGGAATAGTGGAAGCAATAGAAGCATATCCAAATCGTAATATACTTGGTGTACAGTGGCATCCCGAAGGACATATTGCAGGAGGAGACACGGTGATGCTCAAAATATTTGACCATATTGTAAAACAAGCCGGATTGTACCATCGGGCTAAAGAATTGCATCGTCAGATGCTTTCTGTAGATACTCATTGCGATACGCCTTTGGAATTTAAAAAAGAAGGATTTGATATAGGCAAACGAGAGAGCAATCAGGTTAACATCCCTAAGATGCAAGAGGGCAAGCTCGATGCTATATTCTTTGCTGCTTATACTGCACAAGGCCCGCGGGATGAGGTTTCTTCCCAAAAGACAGTGGATAAGATAAACGGACTGATAAATGGTATATATGCTCAGGTAGAAAAGAACAAAGACGTTTGTGGTATTGCATACACAGCAGACGATCTTGTGAAGTTGAAAGCGGAAGGCAAGAAAGCCATATTCATCGGCATCGAAAACGGATACGGCATCGGTAAGGATATTGTAAATATTGCTCGTTTTAAAGATAGGGGAGTAAACTATATCACCTTATGTCATACCAAACCGAATGATATATGCGACTCCTCTAGCGATCAGCCTGAGTGGAATGGTTTGAGTAGTTTTGGGAAGAAAGCTGTAAAGGAAATGAACCGCTTGGGCATTCTGGTAGATATATCGCATGTGAGTGAGAAAACATTTTACGATGTCATTGCATTATCCACCCAACCTATTATTGCTTCGCATTCTTCTGTGAAAGCGTTGTGTGATCATGATCGTAATCTCACCGACAAACAATTGCAGGCATTAGCCAAAAATGGGGGAGTGGTGCAGATTTGCCTTGTCGATCTGTTTATGAATAAAGATAAGAGTAAAGCCTGTCTGATGGATGCCATCGAGCATATCGATCATGCAGTCAAAGTGGCCGGTATCGACCATGTAGGTATTGCATCCGACTTTGATGGCGGTGGAGGAATTATTGGTTGCAATGGTAATAACGATATGATCAATGTAACCATCAAACTGTTAGAGAGGGGCTATTCGGATGAAGATATAGCGAAGATATGGGGTAAGAACTTTTTCCGTGTTTTATCCACAGCTCAGTCCTCTGCAAAGAAATAAAAAATTTATCCGCATTTTATTCTCGAATAATGACCGTTTTATACGAAGATAACCATATCATCATAGTCAACAAGACCGTATCAGAGATCGTACAGGGTGACAAAACCGGAGACAAGCCTCTTTCGGAGATCATAAAGGAATACCTGAAAGAGAAGTACAACAAGCCCGGAAACGTATTCTGTGGCGTTACGCACAGGCTCGATCGTCCGACAAGCGGTATCGTTGTATTTGCCAAAACAAGCAAAGCACTTGCCCGTTTGAATGATATGTTTAAGAACAAAGAAATAAGCAAAACATATTGGGCAGTTATAAAAGAAACTCCTAAACAGACCGAAGGCACACTGCGGCATTATCTGGTTCGAAACGAGAAGCAGAATAAGTCATACGCTTACGATTCGGAAAAGCCAAATTCCAAACTAGCAGTTTTACATTATCAATTGATAAGCCGTTCCGATAAATATAACATGCTTGCAATCGATCTGGAGACGGGGCGTCATCATCAGATACGTTGTCAGTTGGCAAAAATAGGTTGTCCGATTAAAGGGGATTTGAAATACGGGGCAGACCGCTCCAATCCTGACGGAGGGATAAGCCTGCATGCCCGTAAAATATCATTTATTCATCCTGTGTCGAAAGAGCCGATAGAAGTTACGGCTCCTGTACCTGATGATAATCTGTGGAAAGCCTTCGAAAAGAATGTTATTCAAAGCTTGTAGCCGTCAATTTATTTGTCACAATATCTGATATAAATGCTTTCAGTGCGCTGTATTTCGGATATAGCCCCAAAGCTTCATCCGAAAAAGTATACTCTATCCCATTCTTTGTCATGGTGAAGTTATAACGGTTATAGGTAATACTGTTTTGGTAAATGGTTGTAATTACATTTCCCGAGCTGTCCATTACATAGAATATCCGTTTTACTATAGGGTCATAAATATACTCTTCATATCGTTCGTAAGCAACAACTTCTTTAGTTCCGATTTTGAAGTGATCGAAACAAAAACGATCCGAAATACTTGTCGGTTCCAAATAACCACCCTTGTAAGCAGTGTAAAGCTTTGCTTTTTCCTTGTCTGCTTTGTCTATCTGGTTCAATCCATAATAGCATTGTATCAGCTTTTCGTAGGAGTAGTAATCATCAGGAAAATAAGAGATCAAATCGTTATAGGCATTAATGGCTTTTTTATACGAGCCTTTGTCATATTCCATCTTGCCTATGTTGTATAGTATTGTGACATATAGTTCTTTGTCATTTACAACCTTGTCTTTGGCTTTATAAAAAGCATTCAGCGATTCGTCATCTTTCTTCTCGGTAGCATATATCGAGGCAATCATAAAGAATGCTTTTTCCGAGGCTGGTTTCAGGTTGGTCGCTTTCTTGTAATGGAGCAAAGCTTCTTCATATTTTTCCTGTCCGTAGTACGAATCTCCTAAAGCTGCATGATAATTAGCTTCTTTGGGCGCAAGTGTTATGGCTTTTTCAAGAGCCTTTATCGCATTGCCATAATCTTCGTTGGTATTGTAAAGCACGCCTGTGACAAAATAAGTTCTTGCGTTGTTGCTCTCTTTTTGTGTGGCTCTATTGGCAAAGGTCAAACCGTTTTGTATATCTCCCAGATTCATGTATGATTGAGCGATATACATTAAATCTTCAGAAGATAGTACTTCCGGGTTATTAGCATATAAATCTATAATGCTCTGATATTGATCTTCTTCAAACATCTTTTTTATATCTTGGGCTGATATAAACTGGATGCTGAACAAGATAGACGCAATCATAAAAAATGTTTTTCTCATATGTTTAAAGTTTTTTTTAGAACCATTTTTGTCTTTTCATCCAAATGAATGTAAATACGGCAATCAGCGCAAGGACACCCCATGCGAAAATATATCCGTAAGGCCACTCTGTTTCGGGCATGAACTTGAAATTCATTCCCCATACGCCTACCATGAAGGTTAAAGGTATAAACATGGTGGATACAATAGTCAGCCGTTTGATTATCTCGTTTAGTTGCAGGTTATTGTTGCTGTAATATAAATCCAGTAATGAACTTAACGATTCGTAGAATGAAGCCAAATCGCCCAGCGTAACACGCATGCGGTCATCAAAGTCGTTGAAGTACACCATATTTTCCTCTTTGATGAGTTTGTTCGTATTATGCAGGATATTAACATATTCTTCGCGTAACGATATCACGGCTCTTTTTATACGGGTGTAGTGAACCCTGCTGTTATGCAGAAATTGAAGTATGTCTGCTGATTCTTTCCTCTGAATAAGATCTTCTTCTATGCCGGCCAGCTGATCTTCTAATGCTATAACTGTGTTGATGTTGGTAGTGTTAATAGCCCCCATCATGATATAAAGAAGAAAGTCAGCACTCCTTTTCCTGATCAGAATATTATTGTCTTCTATGCTCTTTTCCACTTCGCTGAAGACAGGCGTATTTTCTTCCTGTATACTTATCACAAAGTCTTTGCCCAAGATGAATGCTATCTGCATATCGTTCATCTCTTCTTTCTCGTTCATATAGAAAACAGGAGTTAGAATGTAGGAGACATTATCATATCCGACAGCTTTCGCTACCTGTTGGTCTGCCAGCAAATCTTTGATATCGAAGCTGTGTAGTCCGACTTCCTTACAGATACGGCTTATTTGGTCAACATCTGATATTCCTTTAATTTTGAACCAGTTTACCTTTGTTTTATCTATCTGGTCGGCTACTGAAAATTCGATAGGCAAAATTTTCTTCTCGAAATGTGTTTCATCATATTGGATAAGTTCAACAGACAGAGGAATATTCTTGTCTCCAAAATACGCGGGCTTTGAAAGATAGGTATTGCGAACCGGTTTACTTTTTCTTTTTGATACTCTTTTACTCATCCCCGATATTAAATTTATATCAAAAATAAGAATAAAATAGTATATTTGCTCACTTCATAAGCAAAGTTTTGTGATATAACCTATGAATGAAGTTTTAACGATACTCAAAAAGAAGAAAACACAGTTCTTCTTTCTTTTCTATATACTGATGCTGTTGCCTATGTTTAGTCCTATGGCACAGAATCTTACTCTTTTAGACAAGCTGGCTGTGTTTTTAGTCTGCGGCCTGCTTTTTGCAGCCATATCCACTTTGTCGTTATTTATTAGTTCTAAGACAGAGAAGATTATTTACTCCATCCTCTTGGCGATTTCTATAATACCGGGTGCCATTTATTTGGCTTATTTGTTGTTTGCACAGGTTCTGCTGGAGCAAAACAGTGTTACCAGCCTGTTCGAGACCAATCCGGAGGAGAGCAAAGAGTTTGTGGCATATTATCTAAGCCTGTGGGTTGTGGCAGGAGTAATTTTGTATGCGGCTATTCCTATCGTGATGATTTCTACGATGAAGTCATTCAGATCTCTGAGTATAAAGAAATACAAGTTTATTTTTGTTTTAAGTATTCTTGTCATTGTTTCTATTGTCGGCATAGACAGGGTGTCCCGATCAGTCTATTTTATCAATTTCTATAAAACATTTGTAAACTATAAACTAAGAACCACTTACGAAAAGAAAACGATAAAAGCGCGTCAAAGTGAAAACTATGAAGTCTCTATAATAAAACAGGACACAATACCTCACGTGATTGTAGTGGTTGTTGGCGAGTCTCTGAACAAGCACCACATGTCGCTATACGGTTACACCAGAGAAACCAATCCTTTGTTGTCACAATATGGAGATAGCCTGATGATTTACCGGGATGTGGTTGCTCCTCAGGTGCATACGATTCCGGTAATGCGTTCCATTCTATCAATGGCTGATACAGAGCATCCTCAAAATTTTACAAGTAAGCCATCGCTTTATGAATTGTTTAACAGGGCAGGGTATAATACATACTTGATTACCAATCAGGAGTTCAGCGAAGAGTGTAAGTCAAGCTATGATATTCTTCTCACTTTGGCCAAGAAGAAGTATAATTTGTCTCCATATAAGCAACACGATGACATCGTATTGCCTGTGTTGGATACAATACTGAAGGAACCTCAGAAAAACAAGCTTATTCTTATTCACCTGATTGGGAACCATATGGCCTATGAATTCAGGTATCCGAAAGAATATATTGTTTTTGACAATAAGAAAGATGGTCTGGTCTTAGATGCTCCGTACAGGGATGATAAGGCAAAGAAAGCGATAGATAAATTCGATAATTCTGTGCTATACAACGATTTTATAATCCATAGTGTTATACAGTCCCTGAAAAGTCTGCCGGGCCACGATGCGGCAATGGTTTATTTTTCCGATCATGGAGAGGAGCTATACGATTACAGGGAATTTGCGGGTCATGCATACGAAAAAGTATCTCCGCCAATGTGCGAAATACCTTTTATGGTGTGGATGTCACCGACGTATCGTAAATTCCGTTCCGATTTGATCTTTGATAAAAACCGCAAATATTCTACTCAGGATTTCATTTATTCAATATCCGATTTGGCAGGTATTAATTATAAGGATTATGATGATACCCGCAGCCTTTTCTCTACTGGTTTCGAGCCGAGGCAGCGCTACGTGGGAGAAAAAAAATATGAGGCTATAAAAGAACGGTTCGAAGGTCAATAATCATCTTAATATCCGAAAGTATTTTACGAATGAGTAAGGCTGATATGCATTTACTCCGAAGATATTCATCTTTATGATAAATCTTTTTAACTATAAGCATTCTTATGAATGTAATAGAGATATACCATAAGGATTTTTTCATTATCTTTGCCCACAATTTTTTATAAGTATGTTTTAGCACACTATGAGCAAGCAATTTTCAGAATATAATCGGTTTAATTTGTCCGATATCAACAAAGAGATATTGGAAAAATGGGATAAGGAAAATATATTCCAACAGAGTCTGGATATGCGTGCGGGGGCTCCATCTTTCGTGTTTTATGAAGGGCCGCCGTCTGCAAACGGTATGCCGGGTATTCATCATGTGATGGCCCGTGCCGTGAAGGATATTTTCTGCCGGTATAAAACGATGAAAGGCTTTTTGGTAAACCGTAAGGCCGGGTGGGATACACACGGGTTGCCGGTTGAGCTTGCAGTAGAAAAAAGCTTGGGCATAACCAAAGAAGACATAGGTAAAAAGATATCGGTAGAGGAGTATAACGATGCCTGCCGCAAGGAGGTAATGAAATACACAGGCGAGTGGGAAAACCTGACCCGCATCATGGGATATTGGGTCGATATGAACGATCCCTATATTACTTATGATAATCGCTATATAGAAACTCTTTGGTATCTGCTGAAAGAACTCTATAAAAAAGGATACCTCTACAAAGGATATACGATACAGCCATATTCACCCGCTGCGGGGACAGGGCTTAGTACACACGAATTGAATATGCCCGGAGCATACCGTGATGTAAAAGATACAACCTGTGTTGCACAGTTTAAAATAAAATCGCCGAAGGCAGAAATGGCTCAGTTTGGAGATGCCTTCTTCCTTGCATGGACGACAACACCTTGGACATTACCGTCCAATACGGCTTTGGCTGTAGGTCCCGATATCACATATGTTGCTGTACAATCATACAATCCGTACACGGGAGACAAAATAACCGCTGTGATGGCGCAATCTCTTGTCTTCAGCATGTTCAACGATAAGGCGAAGGATATCGCTCTCGAAGATTATAACGTCGGAGACAAGCTCATTCCTTTCAAAATCGTAGGCGAGTGGAAAGGTAAGGATTTGGCAGGAATGGAATACGAGCAACTGATCCCTTGGGTAAATCCGGGAGAGGGAGCATTCAAAGTGCTTGCCGGAGATTTTGTGACCACCGAGGACGGTACAGGTATCGTACATATAGCTCCTACTTTTGGAGCAGATGATGCCAGAGTGGCTAAAGCGAATAATGTACCCGCATTGCTGTTGTTGGACAAGGATGAGAATCAACGTCCGATGGTCGATCTTACGGGTAAATATTTCAAGATCGAAGATCTGGATGCTGAATTTGTAAAGAACAATGTAAACATTGATTTATATAAGGAATATGCAGGTCGTTATGTAAAAAATGAATATGACGACACGCTTCCTGCCGATGCTGCTACGTTAGACATAGACCTGTGCGTTATGCTGAAACAGCAGAACAGAGCCTTTCGGATAGAACGCCATGTGCACAACTATCCTCACTGTTGGCGTACCGATAAACCTGTATTATACTATCCTCTTGATAGTTGGTTTATACGTACGACAGCCAGTCGCGACCGTATGATAGAGTTGAATAAGACTATCAATTGGAAGCCGGAATCGACAGGAACAGGTCGTTTCGGTAAATGGCTGGAAAATCTACAGGACTGGAATCTTAGCCGTAGCCGTTACTGGGGTACTCCGTTGCCAATATGGAGAACCGAAGACGGGAAAGAGGAAAAATGTATCGGTTCGGTAAAAGAGCTATATGCAGAAATGCAGAAAGCTGTTGATGCAGGGCTGATGAAAGAGATACCTTGGAAAGGTTTTGAAGTCGAAAATCTGGATAAGGCAAATTATGAAAAGATAGACCTTCATCGTCCATACGTGGATGATATTGTGCTTGTGTCAGATTCAGGACAACCTATGATGCGTGAAAAAGACCTCATAGATGTTTGGTTCGATTCGGGAGCAATGCCTTTTGCTCAGGTATTTTATCCAAATATCAGCGAAGAAGAGTTTTCTAAAATATACCCTGCCGACTTCATTGCCGAAGGGGTAGACCAGACCCGTGGATGGTTCTTTACCTTGCATGCCATATCTACAATGATAAAAGACAGTGTGTCTTTCAAAAATGTAGTATCTAACGGTCTTGTATTGGATAAGAACGGCAATAAAATGTCGAAACGTTTGGGCAATGCGGTTAATCCGTTCGAAACAATAGATAAATATGGCTCAGACCCATTGCGTTGGTATATGATAACCAATGCTTCGCCGTGGGACAACCTGAAATTTGATATAGAAGGAGTTGAAGAAGTGCGCCGTAAGTTTTTCGGAACATTATACAACACCTATTCGTTTTTTGCGTTATATGCTAACGTAGATAAGTTTGCGTTTACAGAGGATTTGATTCCTGTGTCGGAAAGACCGGAGATAGATCGCTGGATCGTATCTCTTCTCAATACGCTGGTAAAAGATGTAGACGAGTTCTACAATGCATATGAACCAACAAAAGCCGGACGTGCTATATCCGACTTTGTGAATGACAATTTGAGTAACTGGTATGTCCGTCTCAACAGAAAACGTTTCTGGGGTGGAGAGATGACTAAGGATAAATTATCTGCTTACCAGACGCTGTACACTTGTCTGGAAACTGTGGCTAAACTGATGGCTCCGATCTCTCCGTTTTATGCAGATAAGTTGTTCTGCGACTTGGTTGCTGTAACAGGACGTGAGAAAGTAATATCGGTACACTTGTCTGATTACCCTGCTTATGAACTATCTGTAGTAGATAAGCGTTTAGAGGAGCGTATGCAAATAGCGCAGGATATATCGTCGGCAGTATTGGCTTTGCGCCGCAAGGAGAGCATAAAGGTGCGTCAACCGTTAATGCAGATTATGATACCTGTTCTCACCGAACAGCAACATGATGATGTAGAAGCTGTACGTGATCTGATACTGAACGAAGTCAACGTAAAAGAACTCAAGTATGTAGATAACGCAGCAGGAGTATTGGTGAAAAGGGTAAAACCTGATTTTAAAAAGCTTGGGCCTCGTTATGGGAAGATAATGAAGCAGTTGGCTGCAGAAGTTCAGAATATGACTCAGGATGCAATTATCACATTTGAAAGAGAAGGAAATTACTCTTTTGATATAGACAACCAAACAGCGACAATCGAACTTGCCGATGTAGAGATAATTTCTGAGGATATACCCGGATGGCTGGTTGCAAATGCAGGTAAACTGACTGTTGCATTGGATATAACCATCACGGATAGTTTAAGAAAAGAAGGTGTCGCCCGCGAACTGGTAAATCGTATACAAAATATACGCAAATCGAGCGGCTTTGAAATAACAGATAGAATCAGTATAATAATATCTGAAAATGAACAGGTAAGAGACGCAATTTCTGATTACAGAGAATATATCGCTTCTCAGGTATTAGCTGATAGTATCGAAATGTCATTATCAGAACTTGCCAGTGGACAGGATGTGGATATGGATGGCTATATTTTACGTATGTCTGTAGAGAAAATCTGATAAAAAGTATTATCTTTAGGAATAAGAATAAAAACAGGATTGTTTAACTTTTAATAGAATGAAGTTATGGCAGAAAAAACAAGATATTCGGATGAGGAATTGAACGAATTCCGTGATATTATCCTTGAAAAAATGGACAAGGCTAAAAAAACATATGACGATCTGAGAGCTATTATAACCAACTCGGATGGTAATGATGTGACAGATACTTCTCCTACATTCAAAGTGTTGGAAGAGGGTGCGTCTACTCTGTCGAAAGAAGAGGCCGGACGTTTGGCTCAGAATCAGATGAAGTTTATACAGAACTTACAGTCGGCGCTTATCCGTATTGAAAATAAGACATACGGTATTTGTCGTGAAACAGGAAAGCTGATTCCGAAAGAACGCCTGCGTGCTGTACCTCATGCTACATTGAGTATAGAAGCTAAAAATAGCGGAGTAAAATAAAACTATCAGAATAATGATGGAAATGAAGAGAAAATAGATGTCTTGATACTTCTGTTTTTTCTTCGTTTTCTTTTCGGTATAAATTCGGTATATGGATAAAAGGAAATTAGGGTTAATTGCAATACTCGTTATAGCATTAGTATTGATTGTTGATCAGGCATCCAAGATATGGGTCAAAACACATATGTCTTTGGGCGAAATGATTGAAATCACCAACTGGTTCAAAATATATTTTGTCGAAAATCCCGGAATGGCTTTCGGATGGGAGATAGGGGGTAAATTATTCCTTTCACTGTTCCGTATTGTGGCTATAGGATTTATCGGCTACTATCTATATACTTTGGTAAAAGAAGGATATAAGAAGGGCTATATTATTTGCGTCTCACTTATTATGGCCGGAGCTTTCGGAAATATCATAGACAGTATATTTTACGGTGAAATATTCTCGGCGAGCTATCCCGGACATGTGGCTTCCCTCGTTTCTCTTGGCGAAGGCTACTCAGATTGGTTGCATGGAAACGTGGTAGATATGCTTTATTTTCCTCTGTTTGAAGGTACATTCCCTTCTTGGTTTCCTAAATGGGGTGGGGAACACTTCATTTTCTTCAGTCCTATATTTAATATTGCCGATTCTGCTATTACCGTAGGTATTTTTATACTTCTTATTTTCTATCGTAAGACATTAGCCCTATCTTTGGAAAAGAAAGAAAAGAACAAAGCCTGATTCTATGCGGCGTCCTGTTATTTATATTCTAATAGCATTCTCTGTTATTGTTGCTTTTTGCTCGTGTGGCAAAAGGCCGGGATATGTAATATCGGAGCGCAAAATGATGGAAATACTGTATGATATTCGATTGGCGCAAGTTATATATACCAATAATTCTCAATTTTATACCGACTCGCTAAAAGATGCCCTTGTGGCCGGAGTACTTGAGAAACATGACATCACACAGGCAGAACTGGATACCTCTCTGGTTTGGTATGCCGATAATATAGATCAGTATCGGATAATCAATGATTCGGTAACATCACGGTTGAGAGCAAAAAGTAATCTTTTGGCAGAACAGAAGTCTAAAATGGATGTGAAGCTCTCAGAGAAGAATTATTTGATACCTCCGTTTTATTATTTAAATGAGTTTACACCTACGCTTAGATTTGAAATAGACTCGTTTAAAATTAAATCCATTGATATGCCGTCTTTTCTCTTGTCGTTTGATGTACAGGGATTAAGACCATCACAGAAAGCCAATGCTACTTTGTACTTTACGTATAAAGATACATTGGTAAGAAGTTCTTATAACATTGACAAGAACACAAGGTATACCATTCCGAAACCTCAATTGGCAGACAGCTTGCTGAAGAGTATTTCCGGGTATATCCATATTGATAAAAAAGTAGGGATGTCTGGTCAGGTAATGCTATATAATATCAGTTATTCCGATTCTACCTCGGTGAAAAAAGTCCAAGCTCCTCGTGTAGGTAAACCCGATCATCCTGCGGACCGGCCAATCAAGCCAGAGATGATTGATCATAGAGTAAACGAACCGTTAAAAGCGGATACACTAAAGAGACCTGAACGGCTATCGATGAAAGAACGTCCAACCCGCTAACTTTGATGAAACGTTATTATTCTCATTATACGTTTATCTATCCAGATATCTATCTAAAAAATCATGTTGTAGAAATGGATGACAATGAGAGGATTATTCGGGTTTTTCCCTTTACGAAAGAAGTGGAGAAAACGGAGTTTTACTCGGGACTTCTGATGTTCTTGCCCGATAATGTTCCTTTCAGTAGAGAAATTCAGGAAAATATAGGGAAGTTAGACTTTTCGAAGCAGGAATGTTTGCAGTGGGAAGATTCTCCTTATAGATTCTATGAAGAAGATTAAGAAATATATGGCGATGCGTCCGGGTGTCTTTTGGTAAAAGGATCCCAAAACTCTTTTCTGTATTTAAATACCTTTTCAATGCACAGTTTTTCATCGAGATTGCGTATTTTCGCATATACTTCAATCATATAGCGCATCATATCATCGCTTCCCCACAAACGACTAAAGTTGGCACAAGCCGTATCCAAATCGATAGGTTTGTCGAACGTCATGCGATTAAGATCTACTAAATAGAACGTATATACACCCTCTTTTAGCTTGTAAAGGATGTTTCCGGGCGAAAAGTCTAAATGCAATACCTGCTTTTCATGCAAGTCTGCTATAAATAAGGCGAATTGGCGGATAAGTTCTTTATGTAACTCAATTGTTCCGGTTTGAAGCTCACGCAGAATGCCGTCAAATTCATCATGAACAGACAGATAGTAGCTGTTTGTTAATAACCCAAGTTCTTTCTGTTCGATGTAGGCGATCGGGTCAGGTGTGGCGAAGCCTTTTTCTATAAGTTTTTGAGCATTCAGGTACGACCGTTTCGCTTTTGAACTGCGAACGGTTACATACGCAATCTGGTTGACAAAAATAGGTTTCTTAAAAGATTTTACATTAACTCTATATCCACCCGCATCAAAAGTTTTGATTGTATTCCGCGCAGAATAAGTAATATCTCCGGATTCATCAAAGACAAGAGGCAGTCCTTTTATGAACTTCTCCAACTTCTGATATTTGGGATTTATTACCGTTTTTGTCATTAAAATTCAGATGTGAAATGGAATTTTATATCTTTAAAATCCTGTTGAGCCATCATGAGCACATAGCCCGAATCAGCCATGAATACATCCCTGCCGTCTTTGTCTTTAGCCATGTATTGGGCTTTTCGTTTTCTGAAATCTTCGAGCTGCTGTTTGTTGTCGCTCTCTATCCAACAGGCCTTGTATAGATTGATAGGCTCCCATTTACATTGAGCACCATATTCGTGTAATAGGCGATATTGGATAACTTCGAACTGGAGTTGCCCGACTGTACCAATGATCTTTCGTCCGTTAAATTGATTCGTGAATAGTTGCGCTACACCTTCGTCCATCAGCTGATCTATCCCTTTCTGCAATTGTTTGGTCTTCATCGGGTCTGCATTCTCAATGTACTTAAACATTTCAGGCGAGAAGCTAGGAAGTCCTTTGAAGTGAAGGTCTTCTCCCGATGTGAGAGTGTCCCCGATCTTAAAGTTTCCGGTATCAGGTAAGCCGACTATATCTCCTGCATAAGCCTCGTCTACAGTTTCTTTTTTCTGGGCCATAAAAGCAGTAGGAGAGGAGAACTTCAACATTCGGTTCAGACGTACATGTTTGTAGTTTACATTCCGTTCAAATTTGCCCGAGCATATTTTTACGAAAGCAATACATGATCGGTGGTTGGGGTCCATATTTGCATGTATTTTGAATATGAATCCGGTAAAATTAGGTTCGGCAGGTTCTACTTCACGCTCTACGGCCTCTATCGGACGCGGAGACGGTGCTATTTGCACGAAGCAATCAAGCAACTCTTTTACCCCGAAATTATTTAAAGCCGAACCGAAAAATACAGGTGCAACCTGTCCTTTCAGATACATATTCACGTCTAATTCCGGATATACTCCGTTTATAAGCTCGATATCGTCTCTCAGCTTTACAGACAGATCGTTGCCGATATGCTTTTCCAACTCGGGACTGTTTATGTCTCTGAAGTTTATAGATTCTGTAACAGACTGTTTGCTAGGTGTATATAGATCCAGCTTTTCCTGATAAATATTGTACACCCCCTTAAACCGTTGTCCGCTATCGATAGGCCAACTCAAAGGACGTACATTTATTTTCAGTTCCTCTTCCAGTTCGTCCAATAGCTCAAAAGGATCTTTACCTTCACGATCCATCTTGTTGACGAATATCATCACCGGTGTATGACGCATACGGCAAACTTCCATCAATTTACGGGTTTGGCTCTCAACCCCTTTTGCAGAGTCAACGGCGATGATTACACTGTCAACGGCGGTCAGGGTACGATATGTGTCCTCGGCAAAGTCCTGGTGACCGGGAGTGTCAAGTATATTTATTTTGTAATTATTGTATTCAAAGCCCATAACCGAAGTGGCAACAGAGATACCGCGTTGTTTCTCTATCTCCATCCAGTCGGATGTGGCCGTTTTCTTTATCTTGTTCGATTTTACCGCTCCGGCTTCCTGAATTGCACCACCAAAAAGCAGCAGCTTTTCTGTAAGCGTGGTTTTTCCGGCATCGGGGTGAGAGATAATTCCGAAGGTTTTTCTTCTTTCTATTTCTTTAATGAGTTCAGACATAATGATATTTGAGTTTGCAAAAATCGTGTTTTTTTATGGAAAATGAAAACCCAGTTTTATCTTCGCCGGATTTAGTTATTATCTTTTTAATTTATCTTTGCTCAAATTAAATTTCATGGCAGAAAATTCCTCACGCAAAAAATTTATTTTCGACTGGAAAGGTGCATTCGCGCTGATCGGCGGAATGATTGTAGGTACAGCAGCAGTTTCTGTAATCAATGTTTTTTCAATGTTTGTCTTCAATGAAAATTTGCAGTATAACGATTTCTACTTAATGCTAACAAATGCTGCGGGATTTGTCGGTGCTATTTTCGCTTTTGATTACTTTATTGCAAGACCGCAGACCGGCAGGAAGCTGAACTTCAATTTTTCTCCTACAAATGTCGGAACGTATCTTCTGATTTTTCCGATGATGCTCGGGATGATGTTTATTGCTGAGTTTATTACTTCCCAAATTCCCATTACAGGACCTTTTTTCGGGGAATATTATGAGTTTTTCTCGCGCTTGATGGAGCAAATGACTAAAGATAAAGCCACGATGATCGTTCTGGCCGTAATTATGGCACCGATATTCGAGGAGATTGTATTTCGAGGGGTTATTCAGAAAGGATTGATTAATAAAGGAATGAATCCTGCAACCGCCATTATCATTTCATCGGTAGTGTTCGGGTTGGTACACGGTAATCCGTGGCAGTTTGTGGGCGCGGTTTTGCTAGGCTGCGTTTTAGGATTTGTATATCACAAGACAAAATCTCTGCTTCTTCCTATTTTGCTTCATGCGTTTAATAATCTGTGTTCCTCGATTTTGATTTTTTACGGTGATTCCGAAAGTTTCGCTGATGTATTCCGTATTTCCGAATGGCTTGTTCTGGGAATCGGAATTATACTTTTTGCAGTGTTCTACTATCTTTTTACACTGAAATACCGAGTTCACTATTCTGAAAAATAAATCATTACTATACAAATAATATGGC
>RRZU013025526.1_pt1 | contig 16371 bp, 10 predicted proteins | sample 2165561 | NCBI WGS metagenome assembly RRZU01 (sample SAMN10456909, study PRJNA506462) | wastewater metagenome | isolation source: wastewater sludge | place: USA: Moscow, Idaho
GAAGCGGGCGTTGAGTGAGCGCTTCAAGCCCGAGCAAATTGCCCGTCTTGGCAACAACCACGTCGTCTATCCCAGTCTGAACCGCTCGACCTACCAAAAGCTCATCGAGGTAGCGGTGCACGGATACTTGAAGGAAATCGAAGCCTCCAGTGGGCTGCGCTTTGAAGTGACTGATGCGGTCAAAGAGCAGATCTACGCCAATTCGGTGTTTCCGACCCAGGGCACCCGTCCGGTGTTTTCTTCCGTGCATGGTTTGATGAGTGCACCTCTGGTGGATTTCACGCTCTGGGCGCTGGAGCAGGGCGCCGGGCCAGGTGAGGAGCTGACCATCGATGTCGACCCAGATGCCGGGCTACTGATCTCGCGATGGGGCCACCGGATACATACCGTACCCGTAGCGTTGGAGATCAGCAAGCTTCGTCAGCGACCCGACCCAGACATGCGGGCAGTTCTGGCGGTGCACGAAGCGGGGCATGGTCTGATATACGCCTTGCTCTTCCGGCAGGCTCCGCTGGAAATTCGCATCAACATGGCGACCTTCTCCGGGGGCTACAACAGCTTCAATGCGCTCAAAGTCAAAACCCGCGGCAATCTGCTCGATGCAGTGTGTGTTGCCTTGGCTGGCCGGGCTGCCGAGGAAATGGTGTTTGGCAAGGACGCCCTGAGCTCAGGCAGTGAGTTCGACCTGAAGTTGGCCACACAGCAAATGGCTGCCTTCATTAGATACGCCGCGTTTGGTGAGCGCATCAGTCATGTGGATGTCAGCACGGAGGCCGGGGAGAACATCAACACGGATGTGGCTAGTACCAATGTGGAAATTGAAGCCGGCCTGCAAACCCAGTACGAGCGTGCACAGGTCCTGCTCGCTGCGAACCGAGCTATCTATCTGCGGATGGTCAACGAGCTTGTCAAGGCGGGTCAGCTGGAGCCACAGCAGATCCGGGATTGGTTGGGGCTTTCGCAGCCGGAGGCGCCCAAGGAGGTGTTGGAGCCGTTTGAGGCGAAGTTGAGGGAGTTTGAGCGTATGCGTCTGGCAAACCCATGTTGACCGTCGCCGACCGTCATGGCTGAAACTCCGATGGCGCCGGATTGCCAGCGGTGTGGCAAGAGTTCGTCGATGCGGCTGGCCTTGTGCGTGGGCAGCCGGGTCAGCACATCCTTGAGGTAGGCGTACGGGTCGTGTCCGTTCATTCGCGCCAACTGGATCAGGCTCATGACGGCGGCGGCCATAGTGCTGCCTGCTTGAAACTGCTCCATGGAAGAAAAGACGCCTTGACCAGGGAGTTTCGGGTGTTTACGGCTGTAGGCACGACCATTGAGCAATTCATTGAGGTGGTCGACTCTTACATCCGCTGGTACAACGAAAAGCGGATCAAGATCTCCCTTGGCTCCCTCAGCCCCATTGAATATCGGGTAAGCCTTGGACTTGTGACATAAACCAGTCCAATTTTTTATCCGCACCCTCTTAACATTTTGGTCTCAGATCAACGAAGAAATCTACTAGTTCATTCATACCATTTATCTGTTCACTTTCGTCCATTTTTTTTCGTAGCAACTGCATCAGATGCTCTTGGTTCGGCATTCCCAGAACCAGCCGATAGATGGCTCTTTGCTTTTGCATTTCCTTGTGGCGTATAAATTGCTCACTGCCGACGGCACCGACGACCCAATGGCGAGGATTCGAGTTCGGATAAAGCCACCAGGGCTGCAAGCCGCTGCTGCAGTGAGCTTGATATTCCGTCTCTTTGGCTAACGCCAACTTGGCCCAGGGGCTGCCACCGCCATTTGTTTGGCCACCTGCTGCCGACCAATCCCGAGCCATGGCCCGCCTCACATTGAGCCCGGCAAAGCGCGTGATTCGACCCTCCCGCTGCTCCATGGAAACCGGATTGGCCGCCAGATCCCAATGCAGAAGGGCATCACACCAGGGGTGCATGTCCAGGCCCTCTTGACCGATGGACGTCGTTACGAGCACTCTTGGCCAGAATGGGCTGTTGAATGCGCGCTTCACCTCATCTGCACGGATCTTTGTTTCAGACTCTGACTGCGGGTCAGCGCTCTCGGTGTCTGACCTTTGCACAGCAGCTCCCAAAGGCACCGCAACATGACAACGCAGCTTGAATGGACTGTCGTCGACCACGTCCCCGGGGTTGCCATGCAAGGTGACGTTCACGTCCCGCAAGCTCAGCGCCGCTGTCAGCTCTGCCAATCTTTCGTGCCACTCGCCGGTGGCTTGTGACAGGAACCAAAAATGCTCATCAAGCACGGATTCCAGGTTTCCATGGATGACAGCCTCCATGACCGAAGTGATGTAGCGCTTTCGTTTGTCGCGTGTGATGGCCGCCTCAAACCATGCTGTATCGAAATATCGTCTCAGCCCTGACCAACACAAGTCGATTGTGTGGTGTAGCTCTCCTTTATCCTTGGCTTGTTGCCAATGACGACGCAGGGCTCGCAACGCGACAACCGCTGGAGAAGAGATCGCCAGATGCACCAGGGTGTTCAACTCCACCTCATCGATGACACCACAGAGTGACAAAGGCTGGTCAAACCATCTTGCTACCAACAACGATAGTTCCTTTGAGCGGTCGTGTGATACGCAATAGCTTCTCCACGCAGCGTTAGAAACAGTCTCCACGCCGTTGGCCGGCAACTGTTCGAGGGCCACTACAAGTTCCCAGTCGCGCCAGCGACGCCGCGAGATTGCTCGCCGCTGCTCATGCACCACTTTGACGTTTTGCTCTGTCAGCCATTTGCGCAATTGCTTGCAAATGATTTGCTTGGCGCGGTGAATGCCTCTCACACGCTCAGGGAGATTCACACTTTCTGCCAGAGGATCGAGCATCGCGAGAACGGGCGAAGGGTGGAAGGCGCACAAGAGGCCTGGATGGGCCTCATCGCCTCTGAAGCGCGTCCGTTTGTTGGCCGGCTCGTAACCAAAAGGCCCCTTGATACCTTGGCTCGATAAGTTGCGTTCCAGGTCGTAACTGAACAAGCCCGATAGAGCTGACGGCACAGCTTTGAAGCGACTGAAAACAAGGACCTTGTCCTGGATCTTGCGATCGTCCAAGCCTGAGCGAGCCCATCGGCCTTCCAGCGGCCACCATGGCAGGGAGGGCGCGACCCACGGCAAGGCGAGATCGGACATCGACAATGCATCGCTTAGCGCTCGGAGACGAGGATGGGGCCATTCTTTGGGCCCTCCGTACTTTTGCCGGGTCGCTTCATCCAGATGCACCGTCACTGTTGCAGGGCGACGGCTCTTCCAAGCCAGGTAATGCGCGCCCAGGGTTTGCATGGGCAACGGGACGGACTGCCACAAGGGCATGGCCCACGGACGATGGTGTTCCTTGAACGCATCCAACATATCCACCAGCGGTGTCAGGTCATCGGCTCGAATCTCTTGGGCCACCTCATTGGTGCAAGCAGATGGCTCACTCGCTCCCAAGGCTTCCGATTGCAGAATGTCACTGGAAGAAACCCGTTCCGTCCGGGCCATCAGTGGCCGGAGCTTTTCTTGAAGGTGTATTCGACAATTTTTTGCTGCCTCCACCACGTCTGTTTTGCCAGGCGCCCAGTCCAGCAGCAGGGAGTGCAGTTGGCCATAGGCCGCCTTGATCTCACCCAACTTCTCCTCGTCCAAGGCCAAGAATGCGAGCAGGTCGAAAAAGTCCTGATGGTGCTCTTTTCGCTCTGTACCTTTTGCCGCACCCCCTGGGAGACCATAAGGTGTTGCAGAGAGCAGTAAAAGCGCCGGCCCATTGCTGCCGCAACCTTGCCCTCGCAACGCCTTCAGCACAGACGCTGTGGCATGGTTTCGGTCGTAACCCGTTTCCCCCACTTCGGGCTGCTTGTCTTTCTCCTTTTCATCGTCCTCGTCTTCATCAAGCAGATCTCTGAAACGCTGGAACTCATCGAAGATCACTAAATCAGGTTTGATGGACTTCAGCGCGGCCTCGGTCATGGCCACACGGCAAATCCCGACAAGCTCAGCGTACTGGTCACGGCTCTTGAGCCGAGCCTTGACGGCTTCGACTAAGTCTCCACCGACCAGGTCGGCCAGCGATGCTTCGAAATCAGCTTGATACTCAGGGGTGATGTTGAGGCGCTGATGCTTCAACCATTCGGTGAGTGAATCCTTCTTTGCAGCCCCTTTGAAGGCCTCTAACATGATGTCGAGGTTGATCCGGCGGCCGTTATGGCGCCGCATCATTTCTTGAACCAAGATCAGCGCGACCGCTCGCTCCTCCAACTTGCCATCCATGCGCTGACCTTTCAACGATGGCACAGTGGTTCTGGGCGTCAGCGAGTAAACGTGAACATCCGGATGGTTGGGGGGCTCTCCTGACACCAGCAAGCTCGGCCGATCAATCTCTGCCAAAGCTTGCGCGCGCTGCGCCTCATCCTGCAAAAAACCCAACAGTCTTCTGACGTTTTGACGGGCAATCACCAAGTTCGCACAGACATACATCACTTTGACAGGGCGGTGCGAAACCCTCTCTTGCATGCCTTGAATCACGCCGCTGGCCACGACGGTTTTGCCTAATCCGACTTCATCTGCCACGAGGAACCGGCGCGAGCCACTTTCGTCGGTCAGGGACTTCAGGGCCGCCTGGATTGTTCTAGCCTGAAAATCTCTCGCCTTCATCGTACCGTCACCTGAGGAGCCTTCTTGATCACTTCCCACGCACGGCTCAGTGCCTGCAGATGTGCCACATCTTCTTTGTTGGTGTTGTCGTCTTTGCCAACCGGCGCCACTTGTCTTGGGCGCTGCCAGACTGCCAGAATGTGTTCAATCTCTTCAGCACTCCCGTTTCCACTGAGCCAATAGCGAAGCATTTGCTCGATCGTCGGAATGTCGGTCTTTGACGAGCGGCTTCTTGCGCGCCGCTTGTCTGAAGTCTTTTCATCCTGCTCGTCGGCCCACGGACCACCACCTTCCGAAACGCGCTTGCTTTGCAACACGTCAGCCAGCCAAGTCAAGCTCTGTGTGGGCCCCATGTAGTTACGAAAGGCTTCAACGTCGCGGTCCGCACCCAAGGGCGGATTCCATTTGACGCACTGAACCCATGAGGTGCTCTTATCCCCCAAGGTCAGCGTGAAGCGCAGCAAGTTAGAGCGTATGTGCAGCGCTTGCCCGCCAGGCCATTCGAAGCGGCGACGTGTAAGGACTAAAGGCTGCATGTCTTTCGCACTCAGTGGCGCCCAACTCACCAGCAAGCCTTCAGGCCATGTCATATCAACCAGTGCAGATGCTTCCAGGAATGTGCGGTCCTTCTCCTCAAGCTGGCATGCGTCACCCAATGCCTGCACCACCTTGGTCCGGCAATCTTCAATGCTGGACAGCTCCGCGTCCTCCAGTACCGCATCGCCTGCCGGTAGCTCGTACGGTGAAGTCATAGACAAGAACGCATCAATTCCGACCAGTACTTCCTTGCCGGACTGGCGCCGCTCCAGGTCAACCTGCGCATAACACTCGGCATTGCGTCCCCACGCGCGCTGCGTGAGGTTAGGGCTGCCCAGCCAAAGCGCGTGTTCACGGCCTTGAGAGGCCAGCAGAAACTTTGCGTGCAGTCCGACCTGATCAAGCCCGATGAGCTCTTCCTCCTCTCCATCTGGCTCGTTGCCATAACGGGTTTCGGGCAAAACGCGGCAGCTCAGTCCCTCCAGTTTCTTCCAGTCTTTCTCACTGAAGTTGGCCAACTGTGCTGTTGTGCTCACCAGAATGCGCTCGCATTTGTCGGTACCAGACTTGGCAATCTTTGCTGCAGTCACGGCATCAACAAAAGGCGCCACGGCAATCACCCTCCGTGCGTCTTTCGGAATACGAGGAAACGCCGCACCAGGTTCGCCGAAAGGCCCCATGGCCAATTTCTTGACATCCAACCCGGTGGGGATGCTCCATCGGCGCGACTTCAATTCAGGCTGGTGCGCTTCCCATGCCGTGAACGCACCTTTCAGAAAGGGCTGTGCGACCAGTCGCTCCAGCAAGACTGCGATGCCAGCAACAGGTTTGCGCTCGTGAGCTGCGGGCATTTCCTGATCGGTTGCATCAGCGCAGAGATGCAGACCAAGATCCCATGACACATCCTTGGTGAGGTTTCTGCTGCCCATCAGGAACACCCAACGACTCTCATCTTGATGGTGCGTGGCATCCTCCCGCACCTGTCTTACCAGCGCGAACTTGGCGTGCCACGAATGCCCGCCCGAACCAGCGCTTTCATCCCACGGACACTCAATCAGGAAACGATCCAGCAGTGCCACAATCGGTGACGGCTTCGACGCTCCCGCAGTGACCCGCCCGGCCTGAACGATGACATGCACCCGCCCTCTCAAACGGCTCAACGCTCGTCCTAAGCCAACGCGGGTGCCTGGAGCCGAGGCATCATCGTCTGCGTCTTGTCCTTCCAGGGCCAATAGCGATGCAGCCACCACAGACAAATGGGCGCTGTAGGTCGATAGCACGGCCCTGTCAGTGCGCCAGCCAGGTGGTGGCCTCAGCCTGTCCAGCCAAGCCAACTGTGCCATGTGCTCAGGCTCTTTGTCGTCGTTCTCTTGGCTCATGCACCAGTCCTCAGATCGCCCAAAATGCGCTTTACATTGCGCCAGCGGTAATGCAGAGGTTCGGCCAAAGCATGATCTTGTGGGGTCCACTCGCGCCTTCGCGTGGTGCCGGCCTGGCTGGTGGCCAATCTGGTAAGCCCTCCTTTGCGACGCACTTCAGCCTGCCTGTAGGCAACCTCCAGTGTTGTGTTCAGGCGGTTATGTCCCAGTTTTAGCCATTCCTGTGTTCTTGTCAGAACCGTCATCAGTTCCTTGCCAAGTAGCAAGTTGGGCACCGATTCAGTGAGCTTCTGTATGTCGACCGCCAGTGCTTGTTCAGCGTGCTCCTCCACTACTTCGAGCAAGTGGTCGCGATGCCTGGTTTCGGTCGGTTGCCCGTCCTTCTCGCGAAGCGTCTCGACCAGCGCCGCATAGACGGCTCGCCCAATGCCCGCCAAGCTGGCGACATTGACAGCCATCTCAAGCCGTTGCCGATCTTTTTCAGAGGCACAGCTCTTCAGGCTTGCACCCCCAAGACCCTCGTCAAGTTCCTTCGTCTTCCATTCATCACTCCGGTGCACCATTCGAGCCAACAAGCTGGGCTGCCCATCAGGGGTCTTCGCACCACTAAGTTTCTTGCGCAGGAAATCGCGTTCGATGTCACTCAACTTGAATGTTGGCAACGTCTCGCTGGACAGAAGCGATGCCGGGCATGCCGGCATGTCCGGATCAAAGAAGCGCTCTGCTGCAACATCCACATCACCGTCGTCACCACGATGCTCCTTGCCCTTGCGCTGTGACAGAGCCAACCTCGATAAGACAGCGCGGCGGCCTGAGGCACCTGACACATCAGGAGTCAGGATTTCCCAGCGTGCCAGAGACGACCAGTAGATGGTGGACGCGGGCTGGGCAGGCAACCTTTTGTGCAAGCTGCCCCCAATGACGCCTCCGCCCTCAGGATCGGACTTAGCTAATCGAGTCTGCAAACGCAGCTCCAAGTCATTGAGCTTTTTCTCATCGCCTCCGGATGACTGGATCAGCCAGGGCACAAAGAGCGCGTACTTCAGACGGGTGTGCAACACCGACGTACCGGGAAAGAAGTGGTCAGCAAACGCTTGATGCAGCACTTGGAAGCCAATTTCGTCTCTCACGCCACGTTCGTCGCCGTGCAAAGCTTGTTCTGCTTGGCCAACGGCCTGTCGGGAAAGTTGAATCCATCCAATCATGACGAATCCTAACTTGATTCAATGATCGCCCACGCTGCGCAATCCACCGAATGGTGCGAGGGGCGAACTGCTGCAGGGCGAACTCGGCGATCTGGCTCTGGTTGGCCGCTTGCAGGTCGAAGAACTTGCGCCGGGCGTGGGCCAGGCAGCCCACCTCGGTAACGCCGTTGGCGATCAGGGCGTTGTAGCCAGCGCTTTGTGTTGCACCACATACCGCTGGTTATGTTGCGGCCCGAGATATGTGGCCATTGCAGCGGTGCCCGCTGGCGCGTACTCTTCAAGGTTGACGCAGCTGAAAAATCGCCGCTGAAGATCTTGGATGCCTCTAATTGACCTCGTCTGAGTTGCTCCAATCCAGCATCACACCGTACTGGCCGACACGGGCTGGTGCAGGGGATTTTTCGACGGTCTGGTAAGACAAAGTTTGCACGTCCTACTCGGAGCCCGTGCTCAAACGATTTAGCCTGAGCGAAAAATACAAGATGAACGACGTATCAAATGCTTTAAAGCGCCGCTTTGCCGTGTTGCTCCACGACCTCGATCCCATCAACAGCTATTGCAATGTCATCCTTGATATGGAGGACTATTACGAGTCTTCTGCCGCCAAGATTGTGGAGTTGCACGCGATGGGCTTGCCCTTGCGCCAAGCCGTGTGCCAAGTCTTCGACAGCGATTTTTGGGAAGGTTGCCTGCTCGAAGCCAGGCGGGTGGTTAACCTGGACACCTTGGCCTCAGCGCTCGAAACGGAAATGAAGCGGTCACCCGATGAGATGGAGTCCGAAGGTCTACCGGAGCTGCACCGCGTTTTGTTTGATCGGTTCATGTTGCCAATTCCACGAGCAAGTCGTTGGGCCTATTCGAGCTTCGTGCAGCAATTGCCAGAGCAACTGTCGGAAGATTGGAACGAAATGGACTATTTTGAGCTGCGTGCACAACCGGTACCACAGGCCACCGACAACACACAGTCTCGAATGGGGGCCGACAAGGAGGGAGAGGCGGATGGCGATATCGCCGTGACTTTTCTCGCAGAGCGCTCGGTGCCTTTTTCCCCTAATGACATGCCGTTTCTGCACCAACTCTTTTTCAAGAAGATTATGCTGCGGGTACCTGTAGAAATGCGAACCAGCTATGAAGCGTTCCGAGAAGAGTTGCTGAATCGTTGAGATATCGTAGTCAAAGTGTTCGCCATCAGCGTGGAATGACTTTCGGCGCGGCCGACTCAGGTAGTCACTGCATTCTGGCTCATCACGAACAGCCGGGAGTTGAGTTCGATGGTGTCGGCGTGCATGGCGTTGCGACGAGGCTTCCTAGCGTTTGCGCTGCAATAGGTTTTGCCTGCTCGTTATTACCGGATTTTTCGGTATTTTAAATTTAGAACAAATTCCGCTAAAATTCATATACTGATATAAGCGGTAAAATGACAGTGCGAACCCAATCCCTCGTGACAGCCTCCCAGCTCTCGACGCTCCTGCGTGGCGCTCGCAAGAGCCTCAACCTGACGCAGGCGCAGCTCGCTGCGCGGGTAGGCCTGAGCCAGCGACGTTTGTCCGAGCTTGAGCGCGAGGCTGGAACGCTGAGCGTGGACCAACTCATGGCGCTGTGCAACCAGCTCGGCCTGCAAGTGGCCATTCAGGCCAGAGAACCGGCTTCCAACAGCTCCGAAAAGCATAGGGGAGAGTGGTGACATGGTGAGACGCTCGTCAAGCTCTCAACCGCTGTCCATCTGGGTCAATGGTGAATTGGTCGGCTACTGGACGCCGGCATTACACCGACCTACGGAACTGCGTTACGCGGACAGTTGGCTGCAATCAGCCAATGCACGACCCCTTTCGCTGTCCTTGCCTCTACCTCTGGTCGGGAACGAGCCTCTGCGCGGAGAGCAAGTTGAAAACTATTTTGAGAATCTGCTGCCTGACAGTGCGGCAATTCGGACACGCTTGGCAAAACGGTATTCAGCGGGGTCTGAAAAAACCTTTGACATGCTCTCTGCGATTGGTCGTGACTGCGTGGGCGCTGTGCAGCTCCTTCCAGACGATAAAAAGCCGACGGACTTTGACCAAATCGAGGGAGAGGCTCTCACTGATGAGGGTGTGGCCGCGTTGCTACGCGCCACCGTCTCCAGTGACAACTTCACAAGTCAAGAGAAAGAGCAGGATTTCCGTATTTCGATAGCAGGTGCGCAAGAAAAAACAGCCCTGCTTCGCCATGACGGCCAATGGATGCGACCGCTGGGAGCCACGCCGACTACACACATCCTCAAGCTGCCACTGGGCCTTGTGGGCAACATGCGTGCAGACATGCGAACCTCTGTCTTCAACGAGTGGTTGTGTCTGAAGTTCATGAAAGAGCTGGGCTTCAACGTGGCCAAGGCGGACATCGTGACCTTTGCCAACCACCCGCCGGTACTGGTGGTAGAGCGTTTCGACCGAAAAGAACACTCTTCGGGCAAATGGCTTCTTCGACTTCCTCAAGAAGACTTCTGCCAGGCGCTGGGGATAAGTCCTCATAGAAAGTACGAGGCAGACAAAGGCCCTCGGATAGAACAACTTGCCCAAGTGCTGAGCGCTTCCCAAAATGCACGCGCTGATCTGAGAACATTGTTGGCCAGCCAAGTAGCCTTCTGGCTGTTGGCTGCCACCGACGGGCACGCAAAAAATTTCAGCATCCACCTATATGCCCGTGGAAGTTATGCGCTGACCCCCATGTACGACGTACTGTCTGCATGGCCCATCATCGGCAATGGGAAATACCAGTTGGCTTGGCGCGATGCCAAGCTTGCAATGTCAGTAAGCGGCAAAAACCGCCACTATGCTTTAGCGACCATCATGCGGCGCCACTTCAATTCAACAGCAGCCAAGTGCGGTTGGGGCGCGGACGCTGAAGACATCATCAACGAACTTCTGGAGAAAGTGGAGCCGGCCATAGCTGCTGTCGAAAACTTGCTCCCTGCCAGTTTCCCTGAGGATGTGGCGACGTCAATCCTCGCAGGTATTCGCCTCCAGGCGCAAAAGCTTAAGAACCAGCCGAGCTCATAACGGTATGGCCGGTTTGACAAGCACGAGGCAGATCGGATTGCCAAAGCCAAAGGTTCAATCGGCTTTTGTGCGCTATTTCCCATCAAGGGTTTGATGCCATTTCTACCTGATGATTTGCCTGTAGAAGACGGCACTTCACTTGCAGCAGACGCCGAACGACACCGCCGATCCCAAACAATGAACTGCACCCCATGAAATACATCCACACCGCCGACCTGCACCTCGACAGCCCATTGAGGGGTCTGTCTGCGTATGCCGATGCGCCCGCAGAGCGCTTGCGCACGGCAACCCGGGACGCCTTCCACAACCTGGTCACCCAGGCCATCGACGAACAGGTCGATTTCATGGTGATTGCAGGTGACGTGTACGACGGGGACTGGAAGGATTTCAACACCGGACTGTTCTTCATTCGCCAGATGGGTCGGCTGCGGCACGCAGGCATCCTGGTCTATCTGCTGTACGGCAACCACGACGCCGACAGCGAGATGACGCGCGGTCTGGAGTTGCCGGACAACGTCCATGTCTTCTCATCCCGCAAGGCAGAAACGTTCCGGATCGAAACCCGGAAGGTGGCTCTGCACGGACGTAGCTTCAAGGTGGCGGCCACCACCGATAACCTGCTGCCCGGCTACCCAGACCCGGTGGCCGGCTGGCTGAACATTGGCGTGCTGCACACCGCGCTGGAGGGCAATGCCGAACATGCCAGATACGCCCCGTGCTCAGTGGCCGAACTGCAGGCCAAGGGCTATCAATATTGGGCGCTCGGCCATGTACATGAACACTGGGTGCAGCGTGGAGATGTCACGATAGCCTACCCCGGCAACCTGCAAGGCCGCCACATCCGCGAATTGGGAGTGCGTGGTGCGCTGCTGGTCTCTGCCGAGGATGGCGAGATCACCGAGCTGGAGCGGCTGGAGGTGGATGTCCTACGGTGGCACATGCTGGACATTGACGTCAGCGTTGTGGCAGACATGCGAAGCGCCGTCCGCATGGTGGGTCTGGCAATGGAGCAGCTGCTAGAGTCCACCCCCGCTGATCTGCCCTTGGCTGTGCGGGTTGTGTTCAAAGGGTGTTCTGCGGCTCACGCGGAATTGATTGTGGATGAGGGCCAACTACGCCAGGAGGTCATCGCACAAGCCGTTGCGCTCGACGCAGACAGGATCTGGGTGGAGAAAGTTCGGGTCGCCACGCAGGCCTTGGGCGCAGCCCCATCGTCATCGGACGACGAAAGCCAGGGCGCCATGGCAGAGCTGGAGACCCTGGCGCTGTCAGCCCAGGACGACCCGGACTTCATCCGCTCGCTGCAGGATGACTGGCAGGCTCTGCTGGAGAAGCTGCCACACGATGTGCTTCATGCGGCCCCGGATCTGTCGGCGCTGCGCCATGACCCGCTGGCCCAGGCACCCGAACGCATCCGGCAAGCGACCCCCGTGCTGATGGCCCGCGTGGGCCAGGATGCCCGCCCATCCTCCTGAACGCGAGAAGACTCCGATCATGCGCATCCGTGAACTCAAGCTGATCCGGTACGGCAAATTCACCGACCGCACCCTGGCGCTGCCTCCTGGCGACAGAGATATTCACCTCATCGTGGGGCCCAACGAGGCCGGCAAATCCACCGTTCGCACAGCCATCGGGGACTGGTTTTTTGGCATACCCGCGCGCACGCCCCTGGCCTTTCTTCATCCGATGCCGGACTTGAGAGTGGGCGGAACACTGGAAAGGCCAGCCTCCGGGGAAACGCCTGGACAACAACTGGCCTTCGACCGCACCAAGGGCAACAAGAACACGCTGCGCACGCCGAAAGACGCCAGCCTGCCGGACGGTGCGCTTCAGCCGTGGCTTGGAAGTCTGCAGGCGCAGGCTTTCAACCGGATGTATGCCCTCAATCACACGACCCTGGTTGAAGGGGGTGCCGGCATCCTGTCGGCATCCGACGACATCGGCCGCATGCTGTTCCAGTCGGCTGCCGGCATCGAGCACTTGGGCGATGCGCTGCAGAAGCTCCAGGCTGAAGCCGATACTCTGTGGGCATCGCGCAAGTCCGGCTCGCGCATCTATTACCAGGCACTGGAGGTGTACGACGCCGCCCATGCAGACTTTAAGAAGGCCACGTTGCGCACCAAGGATTGGAAGGCGCAGCACGATGCACTGGCAGCCACTGAGGCCGCACTGGCACAGGCCCGCAAGCGTGACACCGACATCCGTCGTGAGCTGAGCCGATTGGAACGCTTCCGCCGGGTTCGGCCGATGCTGTTGGCCCTGGACGCTGCAAAGGCACAGCACGATGAACTGCTGAGGGCAGGGGACATCCCCTTGCTGGCCGAGACCTCCTCCCAGGTGCTCGGCGGTACACGGCAGGAGATGGTCTTGGTGGAGGCCGACCTGGAGCGCCTGCAGCAAAACGTTGCACAGATCCAAACGGAACTGGAGGGGACGCAGATTGACCAGAACGTGCTGGCCTTGGCTGCAGACATCACCGAGCTGCACGAGCGCCGCCTGCAGTTCAGGGCCCATCGCACGGACATTGTCAAACGCTCGGAGGAGATCCGCATGGAGTGGCTGCGTGTGCAGGAGCTGGCCGCTGATCTGGGGTGGCACGCAGAGAGCGAAGACGCTGTGCGCGAGCGGCTGCCTGCCGCGCCAGTGCGCTCGCGGCTCGCCCGGTTGCTCAAAGAACGGGTGGCATTGGTCCAGAACCTGCGCAGCGCCACACATACCCTCGCTGAACGCCAGCAACAGATGCAGCAAGCACAGCAAGCGCTGGGGCGCATCACGGCGTGCGGGGTGCCTCCGGGCCTGGCAGTTGCTGTGGAGCAGGCCCTTAAGCTGGGGGACCACGCGGCTGCGCTGGCCCAGTGGCAGCAAGAAATCGATGGCCTGGTGCAAAAGATCGATGCTGGCCTTGCAGCGCTGGGCATCTGGCGCAAAGAGCCGGACGCCTTGATGGCGATGGTCACTCCCGAGGCCGCAGTTGTACAAAGTCTGATCGATCAGCACCGAAGCGATGCCGCCGAGGCGCTGTCGCAACGCGACACGCTCGATGCCAAGACGCAGGAGATTGCGCGGCTGGAGCTGGAGTTGCAGCAGTTCGTGCGTGATTTCCAGCCGGTCTCCCTGGAGCAGGTTCAGAAGGCCCGGCGCGTGCGCGACGAAGCATGGCAGGGCATCAAAGCGGCGCCACAGGCATTGCACAACAAGGCTTTGGCCTTTGAGGGGCATGTCGTGGATGCCGACCACCTGGCCGACGCCCGGCTCGACCGTGCACAGCACGAAGCCGCTCGCCAGACCAAGGCCGAACGCATCGAACAACTGCGCCTTGAGCAAAGCAACCTCGAATCGCGCGTGCAGACCGTGCAGGCCCGCATGGACACGCGGATGGCCGAGTGGTACGCATTGACAGCCGCGTGTGGGTTGCCACAGCTTGCGCTGGAGATCGCTCCCGTCTGGCTTCAGCAACGCCAGGGCGTTCTGGAGCTGCTGGCGCAGAAGCTGAACACCGAGCGCCAGCTCTCAGATCGGCGGGAAGCCGCCCTCCACATCCAGCAGTCTCTATGGGCGATGCTCGGTGCAGAACCCTCTGGAGAACCTGCGCCCGAATTGGCCGAGTGCGTGCGGCGGGCGCGAACGCAGATCACGCTGGCCGATCAGGCGCAAGGGCAGCGCGCAACCCTGGAGCAGCAATTGCACGACGGACACAGCAGCCTGGTGATGCTGCAGGCATCGGTGCAATCTGCCCAAGCGGCCTGGGATGCGTGGGATCAATCGTGGCGGGCGGCCGTGTTGGTGGCTGGCTATGAAGCCACCGCACTCCCGGATCAAGTCGAGGCAGAGATCGAGGTGATGCAAGAGGTCGAGCGCTTGCTGGCGCGCATTCGCAGCACCCGCAGTGAGCGGATTGATACCATGCAGGCCGACCTGGATGGCCTGGCGGACACTGCCCAGGGCCTGGCACAGCGGTGCGCGCCCGAGCTTGCCGGCAATGCCCCGGAAGACATCGCCCTGGAGTTGGCCAGGCGCCTGACTCAAGCCCAGCAAGCTCACGCATTGGCCTCCGAGTTGCAGTCTCGGTTGCAGCGGTCCCACACAGAGATCACGGCGGCACAGCAGCGGCAGCTTGCCGCCCAGGCCCGCCTGGCACCCCTGATGGGCACAGCCGGTGTGGAGGACATCCACGCGCTGGCGAACGCCATCGAACGTTCAGACCGTCGTCGGGAAATCGAACAAAACATGGCGTCTGCCGAGAGCGCGCTGATACAGGCTGCCGATGGATTACCAGTGGAAACCTTGCGTGAAGAAATCGCTGGCGTCGGGCCGGATGAGTTGAAAGCCCAGCTGGATGGACTCGCGGAGATGTCGGCTTCGGTCGTGGAAGAGATCGCTGCACTAAGCAACACCTACGGCACGCAGAAAACCGCATTTGATGCGCTCGATGGCACCGATGCTGCGGCCCAGGCCGAAGCGCGACGACAAGAAGCCATTGCTGCCATGGCGGACGCTGCCGAGCGCTACCTGAAGGTACACACCGCATCACGCCTCCTGAAGTGGTCGATGGAGAAGTTCCGCGAGACTAAACAGGGCCCCATGCTGGCCAAGGCTTCCGCCATCTTTAAGGGCCTGACACTGAACTCCTTCAGCCGCCTGCTGGTTGACGCCGAGGAGGCCACGCCGCGACTGATTGGCATCCGCCAGGACGGCGAGCAAGTGGATGTGGCCGGCATGAGCGAGGGATCGCGCGACCAGTTGTATCTGGCGCTGCGACTGGCGGCGCTAGAGCTACAAGTGGAGCAGGGATTAAACATACCGCTGATCGCGGACGACCTGTTCATCAACTTTGATGACCGCCGCACTGCAGCGGGATTGAAAGTGCTGGGTGAGCTGTCCCGCAAGATGCAGGTGGTGTTTTTGACGCATCACGATCACCTGGTGCCGCTAGCTAGGGAGGTACTTGGGGCGGACATGAATGTAGTCCTGTTGTGAGAAGTAGGTAGCTCCCGAGATCAATCAGCTGAGGATATTGCTAAGGCTACGCTGATTAAGTCCTAACAAGCTGCTGAAATACTCCCCTGCGTCCGAACCTGTTCAGGGGGAGCTTGCACATCCGGTACACCGAGCGACTGGCGGAAGCTGGCATCGAGCCTTCGGTGGGCAGCAAGGGCGATAGCTACCACAACGCCTTCGCCGAGACCACCAACGGCCTGTACAAGGCGGAATTGATTCACCGCCGGGCACCATGGAAAACCAGAGAGGCAGCCGAGTCGTTGGAGCGCTTCTGCGACGCCGAGATCGAGCCCCATTACCGCAACTGGGAAAAAGCCGGCCGCGTGCCGCGCGACCTGCTGCGCAAGATGGGCGACAACGGCTACCTCTGCGCCGATGTGCCCGATGTCTACGGCGGCCCGGGTGCCAGCGTGCGCTTCTCGTTTGCCGTGGTGGAGGTGCTCTCGCGCCGGGGCTACGGCGGCTTCGTCGGTGGGCTGCAGGTGCACAACGACATCATCCCGCCCTACCTGCTGCACTGCGGCACCGAGGCGCAGCGCGCACATTGGCTGCCGCGCATGGCCAGCGGC
>RRZU011237709.1_pt1 | contig 16369 bp, 18 predicted proteins | sample 2165561 | NCBI WGS metagenome assembly RRZU01 (sample SAMN10456909, study PRJNA506462) | wastewater metagenome | isolation source: wastewater sludge | place: USA: Moscow, Idaho
CGACCTGCATGTGTTGATGCAGGTAGAAAGCCACGCCGCCCGCGATCAAGAGCGGCCCCTTGACGACCGTTGTACTGTCGAGCCCTTCGAGCACCAGCACCAGCACGCCCGCGACGATCAGGCCGAGGATCACGATCCAGTTCGCGTCGGGAAACCAGCGCAATTCGTTCATCAGCCAGCCCGCGCCAACGACGATCATTGCAATCGGCAAAAAGGAATTGCGCACGGTTTAACCTTAAAAAGTCAATAAAATAAATAACTTAGCACTAATATCCAAGGCCCATTGCTTCCTTGACCTCGCGCATGGTTTCGCGGGCCGCTTCGCGGGCCTTCTCGCAGCCGTCGGCGACGATGCTCTTGACCAGCGTCGGATCTTCGAGATACGGCCGTGCACGTTCGAGAATCGGCTTCTGTTCGGCCAGGACACCCTCAATGACCGGCTGCTTGCAGTCGAGACAGCCGATCCCGGCGCTCTTGCAGCCAGCGACAACCCAGTCCTTGACCTGCGAATCGGAATAGACCTGATGCAGCTGCCAGACCGGGCATTTTTCCGGATCGCCTGGGTCGGTGCGGCGCATGCGGGCCGGATCGGTCGGCATCTGGCGGATCTTCTTGGTGATCATGTCGGCGTCTTCGCGCAGGCTGATCGTGTTGTTATACGACTTCGACATCTTGTTGCCGTCAAGACCCGGCATGCGCGAAGCTTCGGTCAGCAGCGGCTGCGACTCCGGCAGAATCATCTTGCCGCCGCCCTCAAGATAGCCGAACAGGCGTTCGCGGTCGCCGTGGCTGATGTTCTGGCTGTCAGCCAGCAGCGCGCGGCCGGATTCCAAAGCCTCGACATCGCCATCCTGCTGGTAGCGGGTGCGCAGCTCCTCGTACAACTTGCCCTTCTTGCCGCCGAGCTTCTTGACTGCATCCCGGGCCTTTTCCTCGAAACCGGGTTCCTTGCCAAACACATGGTTGAAGCGGCGCGCGATCTCGCGGGTGATCTCGACGTGCGGGATCTGGTCCTCGCCGACCGGAACCAGATTGCCGCGGTAAAGCAAAATGTCGGACGCCATCAGCAGCGGATAACCGAGAAAGCCATAAGTGCCAAGATCCTTGTGGCTGAGTTTCTCGATCTGGTCCTTGTAGGTCGGGATGCGCTCGAGCCACGACAGCGGCGTAATCATCGACAGCGCAAGATGCAGCTCGGCATGTTCGGGAACGCGACTCTGAATGAAGATCGTCCCCTGCGTCGGATCGACGCCGGCTGCGAGCCAATCGATCACCATGTCCCAGGTATTCTTCTCGATGCCGCCAACTTCATCGTAGCTGGTGGTCAGCGCATGCCAGTCGGCGACCATGAAGAAGCACTCGTATTCGCTTTGCAGCTTGACCCAGTTCTTGAGCACGCCGTGGTAATGCCCCAGATGGAGCTTGCCGGTGGGGCGCATGCCGGAGAGAACGCGATCGGGAAACATGGAAAATCCTTGTAATGGGTAATCAGAGAATGAAACGGATCAGACCGTAGCCAAGACGAACCAGCGGCATCATCAGCATACCAAGTACGCCGAACAGCATCAGCGCAATCAGGATATACATGCCGTAGGGCTCGATCCGGGAATAGCGGTTAGCCAGATCGCGCGGCAGCAGCGAATAGACGATGCGCCCGCCGTCGAGCGGCAATAGCGGCAACAGGTTCAGCGCCATCAGTGAAATATTGATGATGATGCCGGCCTCGGCCATCAGCGCCAGCGGCGTGGCAAAATAGCTGGCGCCAAACAGCAGTGTGAATTTCATCACCAACGCCCAAGCGATCGCCATCACCAGGTTCGAGGCCGGGCCAGCTGCCGCAACCCAGAGCATGTCCTGTTTCGGCCGGCGCAATCCGTCGAAGTTGACCGGAACCGGCTTGGCCCAGCCGAAAACGAAACCGCCGAGCCACACGCACAGCAGCGGCAGGATCACGGTGCCAAACGGGTCGATATGCTTGATCGGGTTCAGCGAGCAGCGGCCGAGCATCCAGGCAGTCTTGTCCCCGAAATGCTTGGCGACATAGGCATGCGAAGCCTCGTGCACGGTGATCGCGAACAGCACCGGTAACGCCCATATCACGATTTTCTGAATCACAATATCCATGGCAGCCTCACAGACCGAACGGTGCGGCGCTGCCCTGCCCCTGACGGATCAGGGCCGGGGCGTCTTCAGACAAGTCGATGACCGTGGTCGGCTCGATGCCGCAATAGCCACCGTCGATCACGAGGTCAAGGTCGCATTCGAGCCGGTCGCGAACTTCCCAAGCGTCGCCGAGCGGCGATTCGTCGCCGGGCAGCAGCAGCGTCGACGAGAGCATCGGCTCGCCCAACTCCTCAAGCAGCGCCAGCGCGATCGGGTTTTGCGGCACGCGCAAACCGACTGTTGATTTTTTCGGATGCCACAGCCGCTTCGGCACTTCCTTGGTCGCCAGCAGGATGAACGTGTACGGGCCCGGCGTCGCGCTTTTCAGCATACGGAACACGCGGTTGTCGACGCGCGCGTAGCTGCCAAGCTGAGACAGGTCGTGGCAGGCCAGCGTGAAATGGTGCTTCTCGCCAAGCCGGCGGATATGCCGGATGCGTTCGAGCGCGGTCTTGTTGTCGAGCTGACAGCCGAGCGCATAACCTGAGTCGGTCGGATAAGCGGCGAGACCGCCGCCGCGAATGATCTCCGCAGCCTGCTTGATCAAACGCGGTTGCGGAGTTTCGGGATGAATTGTAAAGAATTGTGCCATGCCGCGATTTTACGCGGTTTACCGCGGGTTTAGCCACCACAGCGAATGGTTGCCATCCGGATTGGCTGCCTGCGCAAGAAACCGGACAAGGTCCGGTTTCATCTCACCGGTACAAATACGACTTGCAGCAGCGCCGATCGCATACCGATAATGAAACGGACTATCACCAAAAACCAACCGGAGAATCACATGGCATCAACAAAGCTTGGCGGCAATCCTGTCGCACTGAACGGCAGCTTCCCGGCAGTGGGCAGCGTCGCGGTTCCGTTCACCCTGGTCGGCAAGGATCTGGCCGATGTATCGCTCGCCGCTTTTGCAGGCAAAAAGAAAGTGTTGAACATTTTTCCGAGCATCGACACTGGCGTTTGTGCCGCCTCGGTGCGTCGCTTCAACCAGGAAGCCGCCGGTCTTGCGAACACGGCCGTGCTGTGCATCTCGGCCGATCTGCCATTTGCCCAAGCCCGATTCTGCGGCGCGGAAGGGCTGGAAAACGTCGTTACGCTGTCGACGATGCGCGGCCGCGCTTTCCTGGCAAGTTATGGCGTCGAAATCGCCGACGGTCCGCTGGCTGGCGTCGCCGCGCGTGCCGTGATCGTTCTCGATGAACAGGACAAGGTCATTCACGCAGAACTGGTTCCGGAAATCACGCAGGAGCCTGACTACGCCGCAGCACTGAAAGCGTTGTCCGCCTGATTGCGCCCGGATCAACAAAAAACGGCGGAATTCCCGCCGTTTTTTATATCCAGTTCCGGACTGCATCCCTCATTCGAGCCAGCGTTTCCAGACCGGCTCGCAGCCGTCCGGCAAGTCTCCGTTGAGCCCCGGCTCACGCGAGCCCTCGTTCGTCGCGTGATAATCGGTTCCGCACGAAGCGGCATAACCGAGTTCGCGGCATAGCCGGCCGAAGCGCGCAACATCGGCAACGCCGTGGCAACCTGATGAAACCTCCAGTGCACCGCCGCCAAGCCGCTTGAACTCGGCCAACAGTACGCGCAGCGTTTCCGGGCCCATGTCGTAGCGCCCCGGATGCGCCAGCACCGCGACTCCGCCCGCGCCGGTGATCCACGCGACGGCCTCGTGCAAGCGCGCCCATTCGTGTTCAACGTAGCCGGGCATGCCAGGCTTCAGGTACTTGTAAAACACGCTGCGCACATCCTTGGCCTTACCGATCTCGACCAGATAGCGGGCAAAATGCGCGCGGCTGATCATCTCCGGGTTTTCCGCATATTTGCGCGCGCCTGCGAGCGCACCGGGAATGCCGGCCTTCGCCAGCGACTCGGCCATGCGTTCTGCGCGTTGCCAGCGGCCGGAGCGCACCTGCGCCAATCCTTGTTTCAGCGCCTCGTTTTCCGGATCAAAACCCAGCCCGACCACGTGCAGGTTGTGTCTGCCCCAACTGACCGAAATTTCGACGCCGGTCACGAACCGCAGACCGAGTTTTCCAGCTTCGTCGGCCGCATCGGCCAGCCCGCCAAGGTCGTCGTGGTCGGTCAGCGCGAACAACTGGCAGCCACGCGAATGTGCGAGCCGCACGACTTCGCGCGGCGGCAGCAGTCCGTCCGAGACATTCGAATGGCAGTGCAGGTCGACCGCAATCATGAAGGAAACACCCCGGTCGACAGATAGCGGTCGCCGCGGTCGCAAACGATCGAGACGATCACCGCGTTTTCGAGTTCGGCCGACAGTTTCAACGCCGCCGCGAGTGCGCCGCCCGACGAGATGCCGGCGAAGATGCCTTCCTCGCGCGCGAGCCGGCGCGCCATCTCTTCAGCTTCCTGCTGACTGACTTCCATGATGCGGTCGAGTTTGGAAAAATCGCAGATCGACGGCACATAGTCGGCTGGCCATTTGCGAATTCCCGGGATCGAAGCGCCGTCGCAAGGCTGCACGCCGACGACCTGGATTTCCGGATTCCGCTGTTTCAGACAGCGCCCGGTTCCCATGACCGTGCCGGTCGTTCCCATGCTCGACACGAAGTGCGTAACCCGGCCTTCGGTGTCGCACCAGATTTCATGGCCGGTCGATTCGTAATGCGCAAGCGGATTATCCGGGTTCGCAAACTGGTTCAGGATCATGCCCTGCCCCGCAAAAGCCATCGCCTGCGCCTGATCGCGCGCGGCTTCCATGCTCTCGGTCAGGATGACTTCGGCGCCATAAGCCTTCATCGTCTGCACGCGCTCGATGCTCGAATTCTTCGGCATCAGCAGCACCATGCGGTAGCCCATCATCGCAGCAGCCATCGCCAGCGCAATACCCGTGTTGCCGGAGGTGGCCTCGATCAGCGTATCGCCGGGCTGGATCTCGCCGCGTTCGGCCGCACGGCGGATCATCGACAGCGCCGGACGATCCTTGACCGAACCGGCCGGGTTATTGCCTTCGAGCTTCACCAGCACGACGTTCGAAGTCTCGCCCGGCAGGCGCTTCAGGCGCACGAGCGGGGTGTTGCCGACGAAGTCTTCAAGATACCTGTACATTTACACTCCAAAAAGTCATTACAAATCAATGACTTACAACATCAAACCACAAACAGGCGCGCGAACTTGCGTTTGCCGACCTGCAGCACGACGGTTTCGCCCTTGGCGATCAGCAACGCCTTGTCGCTGACCTTCTCGCCGTTGATCTTGACTGCGCCGCCCTGGATGTCGCGCATCGCCTGCGAGGTTGACGGACAGAGTTGGGTTTCCTTCAGCGCGTGCGTGATCGTCACACCTTCGCCTTCGGCGGGCAGCGTGAATTCCGGCATCTCGTCCGGAATCGCGCCCTTCTGGAAGCGCGCCTCGAAATCGGCCAGCGCGGCTTCGGCGGCAGCCTGACCATGGAAGCGTGCGACGAATTCCTGCGCCAGCATGACCTTGATGTCGCGCGGGTTGCGCCCGGCCTCGATCTCGGCCTTGAACTGGCGGATTTCGCTCATCGGGCGGAACGACAGCAGTTCGTAATAGCGCCACATCAGCGTATCGGAAACGCTCATCGTCTTGCCGAAGATCTCGCTCGGCGCCTCGCTGATGCCGATGTAGTTGCCCATCGACTTCGACATTTTGTTCACGCCGTCGAGACCCTCGAGCAGCGGCATCATCAGCACTGCTTGCGCGTCCTGGCCATGCTGCTGCTGCAGCATCCGGCCCATCAGCAGGTTGAACTTCTGGTCGGTGCCGCCAAGCTCAAGGTCCGAGTGCAGCGCAACCGAATCGTAGCCCTGCATCAGCGGGTACATGAATTCGTGAATCGCGATCGGCTGGTTGGCCTTGAAGCGCTTGCTGAAATCGTCGCGCTCAAGCATCCGGGCAACCGTCATCGACGCTGCAAGCTTCAGCATGCCGGCTGCGCCGAGTTCGGTCAGCCAGGTCGAGTTGAAAACGATCTCGGTCTTGGCCGGATCGAGAATCTTGAACACCTGCTCGGAATAGGTCTGCGCGTTGGCCTTGACCTGTTCTTCGGTCAACGGCGGACGCGTCGTATTTTTGCCGGTCGGGTCGCCAATGCGGGCGGTGAAATCGCCGACCAGGAATTGCGCCTGATGGCCCAGGTCCTGCAACTGACGCAGCTTGTTAATGACCACGGTATGCCCGAGGTGCAGGTCGGGCGCGGTCGGATCCATGCCGAGCTTGATCTTCAGCGGCTTGCCGGTCGTGCGGCTCTTTTCGAGCTTCTGGATCAGTTCGTTTTCCGGAATGATTTCTTCGGCGCCGCGGCGGATCACTTCCAGCGCAGCCAGCGTATCGGGATGAATGGTTTTCTCGGCGGTATCGGTCATGGTCGAATCTGAGCTTAATGGCGCAAAGGCGCGATTATAACGCGTCGGCGGGCATGCCGCGCCGCCGCAAAACAAAACCGCCGCAAGCTCGGCTTGCGGCGGTGTCTGTCATATACAACCTTATTTGGACTTCTTGGCCTTGACCGGCTCGGCGCTCTCTTCGATCAGGCTGCGCAGCATCCACGCATTTTTCTCGTGAATCTGCATGCGCTGGGTCAGCAGGTCGGCGGTCGGCTGGTCGCCCGCCTTTTCCACCAGCGGGAACAGTTCGCGCGCAGTGCGGGCCACAGCTTCCTGTCCGGCGATCAGCTGTTTGATCATGTCGGTCGCCTTCGGCGTGCCGGTTTCTTCGTTGATCACCGAAAGCTCGGCGAACTGCGAGAACGATGCCGGCGCCGGATGACCAAGCGCGCGGATGCGCTCGGCGATCTCGTCAAGCGCGGTCCACAGTTCGGTGTACTGGTCCATGAACATCACATGCAGCGTGTTGAACATCGGACCGGTCACGTTCCAGTGGAAGCCGTGGGTCTTCAGGTACAGCGAAAAGCTGTCCGCAAGGAAGCGGGACAACCCCGCAGCGATTTCAGCGCGATTCTTGTCGGAAATACCAATATCCATGTTGTTCTCCTTGCTCGAGTTGAAAAATCGGCCCGCAACGTACGAACCACTGCTCTATTGTTTGCCAATACTCTTGGTAAGGCCAATCATTTTTACCAACTGTTCCGATAGAAATCACCTACCCGTCAACCGGCTTCAGGCGCACCTTGAGCCGAAAACCGCTAAAATATCCGGCTTGTTTCACACTTATCGAGCCCGCCATGCCGCAATACCGCATCGCCCCGAGCCTGCTTTCCGCCGACTTTGCCCGTCTGGGCGAAGAAGTCAGGAATGTGATCGCCGCCGGCGCTGACATCATCCACTTCGATGTAATGGACAACCATTACGTACCGAACCTGACGATCGGTCCGCTGGTCTGCGACGCGATTCGCCCGCACACGAGCGCACCGATCGATGTGCACCTAATGGTCAAACCGGTCGATCGCATCATTCCGGACTTCGCCAAGGCCGGCGCCAACATCATCACCTTCCACCCGGAAGCCTCGGAACATATCGACCGCAGCCTCGGCCTGATCCGCGACAGCGGCTGCAAGGCTGGCCTGGTCTTCAATCCGGCGACACCGCTGTCCCATCTCGATTACGTGATGGACAAGATCGACATGATCCTGCTGATGTCGGTCAACCCCGGATATGGCGGCCAGTCCTTCATTCCGGCGACACTCGCCAAGGCCCGCGATGCGCGCGCGCGCATCGACGCCTATGCCCAGAAAACCGGCCGCGAAATCTGGCTTGAGATCGACGGCGGCGTGAAAATCGACAATATCCGCGAAATCGCGCAGGCTGGCGTCGACACCTTTGTCGCCGGCTCGGCGATCTTCGGCAAGCCGGACTACAAGTCCATCATCGACCAGATGCGCAAGGAGCTCGCACAGGCATGACCATCAAAGCCATCGCATTCGACCTCGACGGCACGCTCGTCGATTCCTCGACCGACCTCGCCAACGCGGCAAACCACGCGCGCGCCAGCCTCGGCCTCAACCCGCTGCCGACCAAGACTGTCGAAAGCTACGTCGGCGACGGCGCCGACGTGATGGTTGCGCGCGCGCTCGCCGACAGCAAGGCCGCGACTTACACCGGCACTCCCGAACAACAAGCCGGGCTCGCCGCTTTCGACGAACACTACCTTGCCAACCTGCACGCGAACACGCGTTACTACGAAGGCGTCGCGCCGGTTCTTGAAGCACTGCAGGCACACGGGTATCCGCTGGCTCTGGTTACAAACAAGGCCGAACGCTACACGCTGCCGCTGCTCGAGCGCATCGGTGCATCGAACCTGTTCGCGGTTGTCGTCGGCGGCGACACGCTCGCCGAGCGCAAGCCGTCGGGTGCGCCGCTCTTGCACGTCGCCGAACGGCTCGGCATCGCACCCGCGGAACTGCTGATGGTCGGCGACTCGGCCAACGATGCGCTGACCGCACGCAACGCAGGCTGTCCGGTCTACCTGGTTCCGCACGGCTACGCCGACCCGAGCCAGTTCGACTGCGACCGCGTACTGCGCAATACGGCCGAATTGCTGGAACTGATCGGTTGACGCAGCGCGGGAAAATCCGCGAGAATAGGCCACATACGGTTCATTCACAGGTTTTTCCCGCATCATGGCTTTCACCTCCAAACAAATGGGTCTCGATTGGCGATGGCGTCGCGTGTAATCGCGTCCCTGCGCCCTTCTGTTTTCACACCTTTTGTTTCGGAGACTTGAAATGCTGACCCGCACTGAATTCGCGGCCCTCGCGGCCGACGGCTACAACCGCATCCCGCTGATCCTTGAACTTTTCGCCGACCTCGACACGCCGCTGTCGGTCTATCTGAAGCTCGCCAACCGCCCGTACTCGTATCTGCTCGAATCCGTCGTCGGCGGCGAACGCTTTGGCCGCTACTCGTTTATCGGCCTGCCAGCCCGCACCCGCCTCGTCGTAACCGGCCGCCATACCGAAGTCATCACCGACGATCAGGTCGTCGCTCGCCACGACGGCAACCCGCTCGACTTCATCGCCGATTACCAAAAGCAGTTCAAGGTGCCAAACCAGCCGAACCTGCCGCGATTTCTCGGTGGTCTGGTCGGCTACTTCGGCTACGAGACAATCCGCTATATCGAGAAAAAGCTCGCTGACTGCCCGAAACCCGATCCGATCGGCACACCAGACATCCAGCTTCTACTGTCGCAGGAGCTCGCCGTCGTCGACAACCTGTCCGGAAAGCTCTATCTGGTTGTCTACGCTGACCCGAGCAACGCCGACGCGTATGAAAAAGCCGAGGAGCGCCTGCTCGAACTGCGGATGAAGCTGCGCGAGTCCGCGCCGCTGCCGCTCTCCCTGCCCGCCAAGTCCGTCACGACACCGGTTTCCGAATGGGGCGAGGAAACCTTCAAGGCTGCCGTCGCCAAGGCCAAGGAATACATCCATTCCGGCGACATCATGCAGGTCGTGCTGTCTCAGCGCATGACGCTGCCGTTCACCGAATCGCCGCTTGCGCTGTACCGCGCGCTGCGCTCGCTGAATCCGTCGCCGTATATGTTCTACTACGATTTCGGCGACTTCCATATCGTCGGCGCATCGCCGGAAATTCTGACCCGCCTTGAAGGCGATACCATCACGGTGCGCCCGATCGCCGGCACCCGCCCGCGCGGCAAGACCCGCGAACAGGACCAGGCATTCGCCGAAGAACTGCTCGCTGATCCGAAGGAAATCGCCGAACACGTGATGTTGATCGACCTCGGTCGCAACGATGCCGGCCGAGTCGCGCAAACCGGCAGCGTCAAACTCGTCGACAAGATGGTGATCGAACGCTACTCGCACGTGATGCATATCGTTTCGAGCGTCGAAGGCAAGCTCAAACCGGGACTCGGCGCAATGGACCTCTTGAAGGCGACTTTCCCGGCCGGTACGGTTTCCGGTGCGGCCAAGGTGCGCGCAATGGAAATTATTGACGAACTCGAGCCCACCAAGCGCGGCATCTACTCCGGAGCAGTCGGCTATCTCGGCTTTAACGGCGACATGGACGTCGCGATCGCGTTACGCACGGCCGTCATCAAGAACCAGAAACTCTACATGCAAGCGGGCGCCGGCATCGTCGCCGATTCAGTGCCCGAAAGCGAGTGGATCGAAACGCTGAACAAGGGCCGCGCCGCGCTGCGCGCCGCCGAACAGGTACAACACGGCCTCGACGCCTGAGGAGGCCGCCATGCAATGTCGCTCTCTTGAAGAAGCGCGCGAGTTCATCGACGCCACCGACCACCAGATCGTCGCCCTGCTCGCCCAACGCGCGGGTTTCGTGCAACAGGCCGCGTGTTTCAGAAAGGACTCCGGCACCGATCGCGTGCAGCACGTCCTGAAACGGGTGCGCGGCATGGCGCTGCGCCATGCGCTTGATCCCGATCTTATCGAAGCCACCTACCGCACGATGATTGAAGGCTTCATCCAGACAGAACTGTCAGAACATGCCCGCCGCAACGGCGCGGCCTGCAAGGAGTAACACCATGCTGCTGATGATCGATAACTATGACTCATTTACCTATAATCTCGTCCAGTATTTCGGCGAGCTCGGCCAGGATGTGCAGGTCTACCGCAACGATGAGATTACGATCGAGGAAATTGAAGCAAAAAAACCACAATTTCTCGTCGTTTCCCCCGGCCCCTGCACGCCGCGCGAGGCAGGGATTTCCGTTCCGGCGATCCAGCACTTTGCCGGCAAGCTGCCAGTCCTCGGCGTCTGCCTTGGTCACCAGTCGATCGGCGAGGCGTTCGGCGGCAAGATCATCCACGCGAAGACGCTGATGCACGGCAAGGTATCGCCGGTGTTCCACAACGGAACCGGCGTATTCAAGGGACTGCCCTCGCCGTTCAATGTCACCCGCTACCACTCGCTTGCGATCGAACGCGAATCGCTGCCGGATTGTCTCGAGATCACCGCGTGGACCGAGGATGGCGAAATCATGGGCGTGCGTCACAAAATGCTCGACATCGAAGGCGTGCAATTCCATCCGGAATCGATTCTGACCGAGCACGGTCATACGATGCTGGAAAACTTTCTCAACCGCTGAATCCGAACAAGGAGACTGAACGATGGAACTGGCGTGGACACTGGTCATCCTCAGCGCCGTCGTTTTGATCTCGTATCTGTTCGATCTGGCCGGCCGCCGCTGGCGCGTTCCTTCGGTCGTCCTGTTGATCGCATTGGGCATGGCCGCGCGCGCCGCTGCCGATGCCACGGAATTCACGCTGTCGCTTTCGCCGCAACTCCTGCCGGTGCTTGGCACCTTCGGCTTGTTGTTGATCGTACTGGAAGGCGCGCTCGACCTTGAGCTCACACGGGACAAAATCGGGTTGATCTCGCGCAGTTTTGCCTGCGCGGCAACAGGGTTGCTGGTCACGGCGTTGCTGATCGCGCTGCTGCTGCAAAGTTTTTTTGTCGTCGCGCCGCTGACCGCCTGGATCGTCGCCACTCCGTTTGCCGTAATCAGCTCGGCAGTCGCGATTCCCGCTGCAAGCTCGCTATTGCCGCGACTGCGCGAATTCGTCGTCTACGAAAGCTCTTTTTCCGACATTCTCGGCGTACTGCTGTTCTCAGCGCTTGTCGGCAGCAACGGTGATTTCACTGACACCGCGCTGCAATCAGCCGGCAGCATCGGCATTTCGATAATCGCAGGCATCGTCGCCGCGCTTCTGCTTTACGCGCTGATCAAGCACATCGACACGCATGTGCGCTTCCTGCCGATGATTTTCGGCATCGCGCTGCTGTACGGCGTTGGCAAGCTGCTGCACCTGGCGCCGCTCGTGATGGTGCTGCTCGTCGGCCTGCTGCTGAACAATAACCGCTGGATGGGACGCCTGCCGTTGCTTAATCGCGGCAACCAGGCCGAGTTCGACGAAGAACTCGACACGCTGAAACACCTGACCGCCGAATTTACCTTCGTCGTCCGCACATTCTTTTTCGTGCTGCTCGGTTATTCGATCCAGCTAGCTGAACTCGCCGATCCGCTCGCCTGGGAAATTGCGCTCGCCATCGTCGCCTGCTGTGTACTGCCACGACTGCTGCTCGTGCGCTTCGCCGCTGGCGAAAAAATCGAACCGCTGCTCTGGTTTGCGCCGCGCGGCCTGATCACGGTGCTGTTGTTTCTCGGCATCCCGGCCGCGATGCGGATCGACGGTTTCCCATTCGCCAGCGTAACGCTGGTCGTGCTGATCTGGGCCGGGCTCTTGACGCTCGGGCTGGTCCGCGCGCCTGCGCAAGCAAAAACCACCGAGGCGGCAACGCCTGTTTCCTCAACCCCAGACATGCAAACGGAGAGCCCATCATGATTACAGTCCAGGCCGCATTGAACCGCCTGATCGACGGCAACGAAATTTTCTATGACGAAATGTTGCACCTGATGCGGCAGATCATGTCGGGAGAGATCACCCCGGTGCAAACCGCCGCGCTGTTGATGGGGCTGCGCAGCAAGGTCGAATCGGTTTCGGAAATCGCCGCCGCCGCGACTGTGATGCGCGATTTCGCCACGCCGGTCGAAGTGGCCGATCGTAGCCACCTGGTCGACATCGTCGGCACCGGCGGCGATCGTTTGCACTCGTTCAATATTTCGACCACCTCGATGTTCGTGCTCGCCGCAGCCGGCGGCCGCGTCGCCAAGCACGGCAACCGCGCCGTCTCGTCAAGCTCCGGCAGCGCCGACGCGATCGAAGCGCTCGGCGTGAACCTGCACCTGACTCCGGAACAGGTCAGCCAGTGCATCGACGAGATCGGCGTCGGCTTCATATTCGCGCAAAACCATCACAGCGCGATGAAATACGTCGCCCCGGTGCGCAAGGAAATGGGCGTACGCACGATCTTCAACATTCTTGGTCCGCTGACCAATCCGGCCAAAGCCGAAAACCAGCTGATCGGCGTGTTCCACAAGGATCTTGTCGGCATCGTCGCCCACGTGCTGCAGCAGATGGGCAGCAAGCACGCAATGGTCGTCATGGGCCGCGACGGCATGGACGAAATCACGCTGACCGATACGACGCTGGTCGCCGAACTCAAGGACGGCAAGATCACCGAATACGAAATCGACCCGCGCGAATATGGCTTCAAGCTCTGCACGATCGACGACCTGCATGCCGGCAGCGCCGAAGAATCGATCGTCAAGGTTCGCGGCGTACTCGCCGGCAAGCCGGGTCCGGAACGCAACATCGTCCTGCTGAATGCTGGCGCTGCAATCTATACCGCCAACCTAGTTCCGACGCTAAAGGACGGCATCGCCAAGGCCGCCGAGCTGATCGACAGCGGCGCAGCGCAGGCCAAGCTCGACGCGCTGGTTGCGAAATCCCAGAGCTTCAAGGCGTAGGCTGGGTGCACGACCTCGCCGTGACACCTTGCGGGAAATAAATTGCAAATTATTGATTTATATAGAGTTTTTGGAAAATTATGGCTGACATCCTGAAGAAAATCTGGACCACGAAGTATGAGGAAGTAGCCGTAGCGAAAAAGGCGATCCCGCTCGCTGCGATCCGCGCTGCAGCCGAGGCGAACACGGATCTGCGTGATTTCGCCGGCGCAATCCGCGCCAAGCACGCGGCGAAACTGCCCGGCGTAATCGCTGAAGTCAAGAAGGCGAGCCCGTCCAAGGGCGTGATCCGCGCCGATTTCGACCCGCCGACCATCGCGGCCGACTACGCGGCGCATGGCGCGGCCTGCCTTTCGGTGCTGACCGACGAGCAGTATTTCCAGGGCCATGCCGACTATCTGAAGGCCGCGCGCGCTGCTTGCCCGCTGCCGGTCATGCGCAAGGATTTCATCGTCGACGAATACCAGATTTTCGAAGCTCGTGCCTGGGGCGCCGATTGCGTGCTGCTGATCGCGGCCGAACTCGATCCGCAGCAGATGCACGATTTTGAGGCGATCGCGAATGGGCTCGGCATGGCCGTGCTCGTCGAATCGCACAACGGCGACGAACTCGACGCGGCGCTGACGCTGAAAACCCCGCTGGTCGGCATCAACAACCGCAATCTGCGCACGTTCGAAGTCAGCCTGCGGACCACGCTCGATTTGCTCGAGCGCATTCCGCAAGACCGTATCGTCATCACCGAAAGCGGCATTCTCGCAACGCCCGACGTGCAACTGATGCACGATCATGGCGTCGATACGTTCCTGGTCGGCGAAGCATTCATGCGTCAGCCTTCACCGGGCGCGGCGCTGGCTAAATTTTTCAGCCCTGTTTACAATTCAATGACTTGAATTCAACAAATATTTACAAGCTAGCGCCATGGAAAACACCCGCAAAGTCAGTCTGTTCATTTCCACCAGCCTCGACGGTTATATCGCCCGCGAGGATGGTTCGATCGACTGGCTGTTCAACGACCAGGACTACGGCTACGAAGCGTTCTACGAAGAAGTCGATACCGTGATCATGGGCCGCCACACCTGGAACAAACTCAAGGAAATCGGCGACTATCCGTTCAATGACAAGCAGGGCGTGGTGTTCTCCAGCGCCCTCGCCGGCCAGGCAGACCCGAATGTCACTTTCGTGACCGAACCGGTCGCGGACTGGCTGCAGCGGGAAAAACCGGCGGATCGCGGCACGATCTGGCTGATGGGGGGCGCGAAACTCGTTGATGAATGCCTGCAGGCCGGGCTGGTCGACGAAATCATCCTGTCGATCCACCCGATCCTGCTTGGCAACGGCATCCCGCTGTTTCGCGGCAAGCAGCCGGAAACCCGGCTCGAACTTGTCTCGCAGCGCGCCTACCACACCGGACTGGTCCGGCTGGTCTATCGTCGGGCCGGTCAAACCGCAGCGGAATAAACAGCTGTCGGCATCAGGGCGGGTTTTGGCTTAATCCCGTTCATACATGGACGCCCCCCGTTTGCAAGAGCGATCTTTTGATGATGACGACTCACGGAGTCGATTGCAGCCATACATTCGGTCTTTGTTGCAGCCGCTGTATGGCTGCTGACGCATGATGAGATTCGCTGGTTGTGGCTCAATCACTTAAACGTGCTCCAAGGCACTGTGAACGGTTCGAGCTATCACAACCACGGTCTGACCTGTGGGTGCCATCATTTCAAAATTGCCCAGGCAATCGTGGAGCTACCTCCGTGAACTTGTTTACCGCTTTTTCTGAACCGCGTGGATTATGCGCAAGCGCCTTCTGCTTGCGTGTAATCCGCACGGAACAGTTCGCCCGTTCTGAGCATCGCCCAGATACGTCGGGCATTCTTCGCTGCCAGCGCCACTGCAGCAATGTTGTTCCCACGCCGTTTGGCTAGTTTTACCACCCAGTCGTCGGCATGGGCTTCGCTGTTCATCCGTGCTTTGAGCACTGCTCGCGCCCCATGGATCAGCAACTTTCGAACGTAGCCGTTACCCCGTTTGCTGATGCCCAGCAATATTTGTCGATCGCCGCTGCTGTGCTCTCTCGGGGTGAGGCCAAGACAGCAGGCGAACTTGCGTGAACTCTCGAACTGGCCGCAATCCCCAAAGCTGGCAATGGCGGCAGTAGCGCCCAGCAAGCCGACGCCGGGAATGCTTTCGATCAGACGGCTGGCGGCATTGTTCTTGTGCAGCAGCTTGATCTTCAACTCCAGTAGACTGATTCGCTCTTCCAGTGCACGTAGTCCGTCCAGTAGTTGGCCGATCAGCTCTTTGATTACTGCTAACTCCTCGCTGGCCCGTTCTTGCCAAAGTGCGATTTCCTGTTTGAGCTTTTTCAAACCCAGCGGCATCACTTCGCCAAATTCGGCCAGCAAGCCACGAATCTGGTTACCCAGCGCTACGCGTTGCTTCATCCACAATTCCCGCACCCGGTGGATCGCCTGCATTTGCTGGCTTTCCACGCTGCGCACCGCGACGGTTCGGACTGATTCCCGATTAGCGGCTTCGGCAATCGCTGCCGCATCTCGCGCATCGGTTTTGTTGCCCTGCACATAAGCTTTGACATGCTGTGGTGCCATCATTTTGACCTGGTGGCCCAGCTTGCAAAGCTGCCGCGCCCATTCGTGTGCGCCGCCGCAAGCTTCCATGCCAACCAGCACTGGTGGCAAATTGGCAAAGTAGCTCAGTACCTCGCTGCGCTTAAGCCTTGCCCCGCACACCTTGTGCCCCCGATCATCCATGCCGTGAACCTGGAAAACATTCTTTGCCAGATCAAGCCCGATTACCGTAAGATTTTTCATGACGCCCTCTGCCTTTCAAGTGGTTGTTCGACAACTCCACTTTGGCACCTAGATGCCGTTTCGGGTAGGGGGCGTCCATCTCATTACTTAAG
>RRZU013411799.1_pt1 | contig 16368 bp, 12 predicted proteins | sample 2165561 | NCBI WGS metagenome assembly RRZU01 (sample SAMN10456909, study PRJNA506462) | wastewater metagenome | isolation source: wastewater sludge | place: USA: Moscow, Idaho
CCCCGTCAGACCGGCCCCTTCGGCGACGCTCCAGAGGGAGTAACGGTATCCGACGCCCTGCACGCGACCTATGACGACGACGTGTACTCGCTTCATGACTCCCGTCCTTTCTGGTTGGTGCCCAGCCGATCTGCGACGGCGAGGGCCCGGCAGGGACAGGCACAACCAGCGGTGGTCGCGTCCGGCCCACGCAGGGGAGCCCGCCGCTGGGGAGGTCAGCCGATGATCGGGAGCGTGGCGTCCAGGTTGTCGCCGACCAGGACGAGATCCTGGTCGTCGCCCTCGCCGGAGACGCTGAGGACGGTGAGCCGAGGGCCCATGTCCATGGTGCAGGCGCCCTCGTGGGGAGTGAACGTGACCGTGATCGCGTCGGCCCCCTCGTCGATCCTCTCCACGATCGGCGTGCACGACGACGATCCCCAGGTCAGGAGGACGATGCCCTTCTCGTCGTCGAACCAGCCCGCGCTCGGGGCATAGTCGGTGGCCTCGCCGGGGACTCCCTTCAGGTCGTCGGCGCCGTCGACCTCGAAGCGGACCGTCTGGTCGAGATAGGTGAGCGCGACCGTGACGTCGTCCTGCGGGTTCACGCCCTCGGGCACGCCGACGAGGCTGGCCCGCGGAGAGAAGTCGGCGGTGCAGGGCTGGGTGCCATCCCCGGGATCGGTGAGCGTGACCGCGACCTCCTGCCCCGACGCGGTGGCGGCCTCGGCGACGGGCACGCACGACGACGATCCCCAGGTCACGACGCCGAGGAGACGTCCGTCGTCGAGCCAGGCGGCGTCGGCCTGCATCTCGGACGCCGCGGGCGTGGTGGCCGGAGGGGTGGGGGCCTGCGCCGGGCTGGACGGTCCCGCGGGCGTGGTGCCGCTCGCGCAGCCGACCACCGCGAGGGCGGGCGCAACGAGGAGGACGGATGCGATGCGGCGAAGGATCATGTGGTCATCGTATGCGTCACGGAGGGGCATGCCTACTGACGCCTCGACGAGGAGGGGAGTGGGTCGTTGGCCACCGTCGCGACGGAAGTTTGCTGGGATACTCGGTCCATGTCTTCTGACCGGAGGAACCCGTGACGGCCGAAGTTGAGCGCGCCTTCGACCTGGCACCCGGCCAGGAGCTGCCGACTCTGCCCGGCCTGGGGGAGTTCCGGGAGTTCGCGCTGGAAGCCACCTACTACGACACCCGGCACTTCGCGCTGACCCGGGCCCGACACGTGCTTCGTCGCCGCGTCGGTGGCGCCGACGAGGGCTGGCACGTCAAGCTGCCGGGCGCCGACGTCGAGCACCGGATCGAACACCACGCGCCGTTGGGTGCCCCGCGTCCGCCCGCCGAGCTGCGCGTTCTGATCGAGGGCCCGCTGGCCGGCCAGGCGCTGCTGCCGGTGGCGCGACTGCACACCGTCCGCCGGGAGGCCGAACTGCGCGGACCGGGTGGCGAGCTGTGGGCGCTGGTGTGCGTCGACGACGTGGTGGCGACCTCGCCGGTCGCCCGGCAGGCCTGGCGCGAGGCCGAGGTCGAGCTGGCCGGCGGCCCGGCCGCGCTCATCGAGGACCTCACCGCTCGGCTCGCGGCCGTCGGAATCCGCCCGGCGTTGATGCAGGCCAAGATCGGACGCACGCTCGGTGCCGCGATCGAGGCCGACGACCGGCGTTCCACCGGGCCGCTGTCGGCGGCCGACGCGGTGCTGGACTATCTGTCGGTGCACCTCGGCACGCTGCAGGCGCTGGAGGCCGGAGTCCTGGCCGATCAGCCCGACGCGGTGCACCGCAGCCGGGTCGCCACCCGCCGGATGCGCTCTGCGCTCGCCGTCTTCGAGCCGTTGTTCGATCGGGTCGCCGTGCGCGAGCTGCGCGCCGAACTCGCCTGGCACGCCGTCGAACTCGGAGCGCCCCGGGACGCCGAGGTGCTGCGCGACCACCTGCTGAGCGCGCTGGACAGCATCGGCGTGGCCGAGTCCGCCCCGCAGCGCGGCGAGATCGCTGCCCGACTGAACGGGGCACATCGCGCCGCGCACGCCGAACTCGCGGAGACCATGGCCACGCAGCGCTACGACGGGCTGCACGAACTCCTCGCGGGCTGGCTGGCCGACCCAGGGCTCACCGCGGCGGCAGGGGCTCCCGCGGTTCCGCTGCTGCACGGCCTGCTGGATCGGGCCCGCGGCCGGGCCGCCGAGCGCTACGGCCGGGCACTGGCCGATCCGTGGAACATGACCGGCTGGCACGAGGCGCGTAAGGCCGCCAAGGCCGTCCGCTACGGCGCGGAGGCCGTGGTCGCTGCCTTCGGCGACCGAGCCGGTGCCCACGCCGCCGCCTGGGAGGCCGTCACCGACGCCCTCGGCGAGGTGCAGGATTCCGTGGTCGCTCGGGACGCCCTCACCGATCGGGCCGGCGACCCGGTGGTGGATGCCCTGCTCGCCTTCCAGGTGGGACGCGGCCAGGCGGAACTGGCTCGTGGTCGAGCGGCGCTGGAGTCGGCACTGGCGGCGAGCCTGTAGGGAGCTAGGCGACGAACGAGAACACCAGCGTCGCCAGGGCCAGCCCGAGCATCCCGAGGCAGTTCACCCAGAACGACCGGCCGACGAACCAGGCCCTGATGTGGGCCGTGGCGGCGCAGAGGAAGTAGGCGACCACTCCGACATTCGCGGCGAGGCCGACGCCTGGCACCCGGATACCCACGATCAGGCCCACCACGGCGAGCGTCTTGATGACGATCAGCGCCCACCACCAGTCGCGAGGGAAGCCGACGCCGTCGAGGCAGTCGCGGATGAAGGCGGGCGGCCGGATCGAGGCGACCGCGTCGAACAGGAGGGCCGCCGCGAGGACCGCGGGCAGCCACCAGGGGTCGGGGACGAGGCTCATGCCCGGGGCTCCTCGCGCGGGCAGATCGCCGCGACGGCGCGGCGAAGGCTCCGCCGGAGTTCCGCCACGTCGCCGTCGTCGCCCGAGGGCCAGGTGAAGAGCCGTCCGATGTAGGCGAAGTAGATGCTCTCGGCACGGGCCGAGGTCTCCTCCCGATCCGCAGGCTCCGCGTCCCGGAGCACAGCCTCGATCTCGGCGACGAGGATCCCCGATAGTTCGGTGAAGACGACGGAGTCGTGTTCGCCCGCGACGAGCACCGAGGCGTACGCGCGGGCGAGGCCCGGGTCGCCGGTGAAGAGGTCGATGAACGGATCGAACAGCGCCGCAATCCGATCCACGCGGCTACCGTCAGCCGCGGCGGGTGCCCGGCTGTCGTGGATGTCCTTGATGAGCCGGTCGAAAGTCGCGAGGAGGAGCGCGTCCTTGCCGCCGACCGAGATCACCGTGCCGATGCTCACGCCGGAGACAGCCGCGATGTCGCGGATCGTCGCCTCCGCGAAGCCCTGTCGTCGGAACAACTCGCCGGCCCCGTCGAGCACCTTGGCGACGGTCTCCTGCCGTCGCTCGTCCCTCATCGTCCCCACAGCCGATCCCTTCTGAACAAGTTCGGTGAACATGTTCACTATAGGCCCTTCCTGGAGTTCCTGCTCGCGAACCCGCACCTGCCGATCGCCTGGGCGCATGAGCTCCGCGCGCCCGGTGCCGCCGCTCTCGTTCCGCCGCCGTACGCGCGGGCGAGGTTCTGAGACCTCGCCGGGAGACTCCACCCCGCGCCCAACTCCGCCCGCGTCTGACGACGATCGACGCCCCGTTACGCGTCGGCGCCGCGGCCCGCGGGGGCGGCGTAGTGCGTGCCGAAGACGCGGTCGTACAGGTCGAGCCCGAAGCTGGTGGGCAGCGGTGGGCCCGGCTCCAACCGGAAGCTGCGGCCTCCGTCGTCGGCCCGCTGTGCGCGCAGGAACGAGGCGCCCAGCCGGGGGTCGTCCTGCACCTGCCGCGCGAAGTCGTACAGGTGGGTGACGCTGCGTACCTGCACGCCCGCGCCCACGAGCGCGCGGGTGACGTCGAGGAGGATCTGCGAGCCCTCCGCCGCGTTCGTGGAGGCGAAGGACTCGTTGCACAGGAGGAGGTCGCCCGGCCGGATCACGTCGACGATCCGCTCCATGCGCGCGAGCTCCTCGTCCAGCTTTCCGTGGACGAGCTCGGCGTCCTCCTCCCGCGCCCAGTGGGTGAAGACCTGGCCGACGGGGCGCGCGCCGAACCGCTCCGCCGCGACGGGGAGGCCCGCCTGCATCATCAGCTGCGCCGCCCCGAGGGCCCGGAGCAGCGTCGACTTGCCCCCGCGATTCGCGCTGGTGACGACCAGCAGGTCTCCCGCGCCGAGACGGACGTCGTTGCCGACCGGGACGGACGCGGTGCGCAACGCGAGGCAGGGGTCGTACAGGCCCTCCGCCGTCGTGGCCTCCGTGGCGCGAGGGTCCGGGACGCACAGCGGGCCGCCGAGCCCCTCGAGAGCGGCGGCGAGGTTGCTCGCGGCGAGGTAGAACCCCACTTCGGCGCGGAGACTCGTGAAGAACGACCGGACGTGCTCGACGGCCTGCGACGCCGCGCCGGCCACGTCGCTCACGCTGCGGTCCCGCAGCTCCGCGAGGGCGTTCGCGCCGGACTCGTCCCTCTCGGGGAGGACGAACGAGAACATCGGCCTGGCGAGCGGCGTCCGGTCGTACCATCGGCGGTTCTCGCGCCTGGCCCTTCGCAGGACCTGCCCCGCGACCTGGCCGCCGTCCCCGACGCCCGCGCTCATCAGCATGCCGCCGGGGAACGCGAGCTCCCGCAGGATGAACCGGAGATCCGCCATGTACGGGTCGTCGAGCTCGCGGGAGATGGTCGCGGAGAGGCCGCGGAACGCGGGCGATGCGAACTCCCGATCCAGCACCCGACGAAACTCCCGCAGCCGGTCCAGCTGTCCCACCAGCTCGTTCAGGTGCCGCACTGCGTGGGACAGCTCGATACCCGGATGGTTGTGCACCGGCATGCCGAAGATGCCGCGGCGCAGCTCCACGGCGTCGACGGCGATCTGATACAACTGGCGCGTCTGCTCCGGGTTGCGTCGGCAGTCGCTCAGGGCGCGTTGCCGGTAGACGATCGTGTCCGGGTCTCGCGTCGGGGCGAGGACCGCGGCGCGCGCGATCCCGCGCAGGAAGGCGTCCCCGCCGCCCATCGCGCCCCAGAGGCGGTCCAGCTCCAGGTCCCGGGCGGTGTCGTCCGGGAACCCGGACTCCTGCGCCTCGGGGTCGAAGTCCCGGTCCGGGAACATCAGATAGACCTTCATGGCGTCTCCTCCCGCGACGGGGCGGACAGGCGGACAGCGATCTGCTCGGCCGTGAGCCCGTGCTTCCTCGCCAGCGCGCGGGCGTAGGCGAGGCCGTCGGCGACGCGGCGTTCGACGCGGAAGGTGCGCACCGCCGGGTCGGACGGATCGACGGCGCCGACCATGCTCACGGTCTTCTCGTTCAGCCGCGACAGCTCGTCGATGAAGGTCACGCAGACCGCCAGCGCGTCCAGGGCGCCGATGCGTTCCAGCACATCCCTCGTCAGCACGCGGGCGTCCTGCAGCGCGGTCGAGGCGAACGCCTCGTTGAGCACGATCACGGACCGGTCGGTGGCCGACCCGAGCAGCTCGTGCAGGCGATCGATCTCCGCCCCCAGGCGTCCCTCCAGGGTGCCCAGCTGTTCGCCTCGCTCGAACAGCGTCAGCACCCGGTCGCACAGCGGCACCCGCGCGCCCGTTCCCGGCACCGGACAGCCGAGCGCGGCGAGGTAGCTCACCTGCCCGAAGACCCGGGCCATCGTGGTCTTCCCGCCCTGGTTCGGCCCGGAGATCACCGCGATGCGCTCGGGGCCGTCGAGGGCGAGATCGTTGGTGACCACCTCCCTCCCGTCGGCGACCAGGCGCGCGGCCAGGGCGAGGTCCCACGTGTCGGAGACGTGGAGTCGCTTGCCGGGCTCGACGACGGTGGGGTAGCAGACCGGCAGTCCGGCCTCCCGAAGCGGCGCCAGGTAGTCCAGGTAGGCGAGGTAGAACCGGACCTCGTCGGCGAACCTGGTCAGCGCCCGGTCCCGATAGTCGCGGGTGTCCGCCGCGAACCGCGCCAGGCGGGCGAAGGGCTCGGGGTGCACCTGGGCGACGCGCTCCAGGATCCACGCCTGCACGTGATCCAGCGTGGTCTCCCGGAGCTCCGTCCGGAAGTCCGCGCCGTCGCCCCGCCGAAAGCGTGCGAACACGCTCGCGACGGCCTCGCCCAAGCTCGACTCGCCGTCGGCGCGCGCGACGGTGACCCTCGCGCCCCGGACCAGGACGTTGTAGTCGAGCGTGCCGATCTGGTCGCGGACGGCGCGGGCCTCCGTCGCGAGCCGGCCGAATCCGCGCGACTCCCGGTAGCCGCGCAGGTGGTCGACCAGCCGGTCCCATCCCTCCGACGCCGCGGCGGAGGACGGGACCGCCTCGGACAGCCCCTGGGCGAACGCGTCCACGGCGTCGGCGTACGTGACGACGGCCCGCAGCAGCCATAGCTCCGACTCGTACGGGTAGCGCGCCTCTCGCGAGGTCCGCTCGCTCGCCGCGCAGGACGTCCACGCGCGCAGGAACTGGTGCACGGCGTCGCGGAGGGAGGCATTCTCGTCGAGCCCGCGGAACACCGCCTGCCGGTACTCCACCTCCGCCGCCGAGCCCAGCAACGTCTCGAACGCGTCCACCGCCAGCGGCGCGTCCCGCCCGAGCCGCGCGAAGACCTGGTCCAACGCCAGGTCGTGGCGCGCGTCGTCGGACTGTCGGACGCCCCGCCGGCCGGGCGCGGGCCACACGATGCTCCCGAACCCGGCGTCGACGCGGCTCGCCGGGCGGTCCATCCGGCCTACTCGGCCAGGCCGTAGCGCAGCCCCGGGCGCTCGGCGGCGATCCGGATCAGGCGGTTGTACTTCGCGACGCGCTCGCCGCGGGCGGGTGCGCCCGACTTGATCTGGCCGCAGCCCGTCGCGACCGCGAGGTCGGCGATGAAGGTGTCCGGGGTCTCCCCGGAGCGGTGCGAGACCATCTGGCCGTAGCCGGCGTCGTGGCAGATCCGCATCGCCTCCAGGGTCTCGGTGACGGTGCCGATCTGGTTCACCTTGATCAGCGCCGCGTTGGCGATCCCGTCGCCGATCGCCGCCGCGATGATGTCGGGGTTGGTGCAGAAGTTGTCGTCGCCCACCAGTTGCACGCGGGCGCCGAGCTCGCCCGTCAGCCGCTTCCACCCCACCGGATCCTGCTCGCCGAGCCCGTCCTCGATGCTCCAGATCGGGAACTCGTCGACCATCGCGGCGTACCGCGCCACCATCTCCGAGCTGGAGTGCAGGCGCCCCGCGACCCGGTAGCCGCCGTCGACGAAGAACTCGGAGGCCGCCGGGTCGAGGGCGATCGCGACGCCGTCGACGCCCGGCGTGTAGCCCGCGTCGCCGATCGCCGCGACGATGAGGCGCAGCACGTCCTCGGGCTCCGCCAGGTTCGGGGCGAAGCCGCCCTCGTCGCCCAGGCCCGTGTCGTGGCCGTCCGCGACCAGCCGACGGCGGAGCGCCTGGTAGACCTCGGCGCCGGCGCGCACCGCCTCGCGCATCGTCGGCGCGCCGAGCGGGCAGACCATGAACTCCTGGAAGTCGAGCGGGTTGGGCGCGTGCGCGCCGCCGTTGAGGACGTTGAAACAGGGCACGGGGAGCCTGCGGGTGGAGGCCACCGGGGGGAGCCACTCGAAGAGCGGCACGCCGTCGGCGGCGGCGAGCGCCCGCGCCACGGCCATCGACACGCCGAGGATGGCGTTCGCGCCCAGCCGGGCCTTGTTCGGCGTCCCGTCGAGCGCGCACATGGCCGCGTCGACCTCGGCGAGATCGGCCCACGGCCGTCCGGCGAGCAGGTCATTCAGCTCCCCGTCGACGTTGTGGGCGGCGCCGAGGACGCCGCCCCCGCCGTAGCGCGCGGGGTCGCCGTCGCGGAGCTCGACCGCCTCGCGCGTGCCGGTGGACGCGCCGGACGGGACGCCTGCCTCGGCCGTCGTGCCGTCGCCCAGCGTGACGACCACGCTCAGGGTCGGGCGGCCGCGGGAGTCCAGTACCTCGGTCGCGGTTGCGTTGCTGATGTCGAAGGCCATCTCGGCTCCTTTCGAGTCCCCGGCCTCACGGTGGGGCGCGGGACGGGCACCGCCGAGCGGGGGAAAGAAGCGAGGCATGCCCCACCTCCGTGACCAGCAGGGCTGTGCACGAGGTAGGGACTGTTGGCCACGGATGTGGCGGTTTGAGGGAGGCGAGCCCCACCGCCTCTCGTTCACCTTAGCGCGGTTCGTCGTGTTCGGCCCAGGATCCGGGCCCGCGGGTCCAGGTCGTCGCCGACGAGGACGGCGCGGACCATGTCGCACGGGCTGAGGTGGTGCTGACACAATGACTCGATGCTGCTGACCGTCACGATGACCGGGCCCGAGGCCACCGGGCTCGGGTTCCTTCTGCACAAGCATCCGGACCGGGTTCAGAGGTTCTCGCTCCCGGTGGGCGAGGCGACGGTGTTCTACCCGGAGTCGTCCCCGGAGCGCGTGACCGCGGCGCTGCTGCTCGAGGTCGACCCGATCGCGATGGTGCGGCGCAGGCTCAAGACGCGGGAGGGCCTCTCGCTGACGGACTACGTCACGGATCGGCCGTACGCTGCGTCCTCGATGCTGGCCGTCGCGATCGGGAGGGTGTTCGGCACGGCCGTGGGCGGCAGGTGCGACTCCCGTCCCGAGCTGGCGGCCACGGCGCTGCCGCTCGAGCTCCGCGTTCCCGCCGTTCCCGCGAGGGGCGGCGCGTCGTTGGTGCGGGCGCTCTTCGAGCCGCTCGGGTGGCGGGTCCGGACGACGACGGCGCCCTTCGGCCCCGGCGGGTCCTGGGGCGACGCGCCCTACGTCGACCTCACGCTGACCGGCACGGCGCGGCTGGCCGACGCGCTCTCCCAGCTCTACGTCCTGCTGCCCGTCCTCGACAACGCGAAGCACTACTGGATGAGCTCCGACGAGGTCGACAAGCTCGTGCGACGAGGCGAGGGCTGGCTCGCCGACCACCCGGAGCGGGAGCTGATCGTGCGCCGCTACCTCAGGGAGCGGCGGTCCTTCGTCGAGGACGCGACGGCGCGGCTGAACGCCCTCGACGACGTCGTCGAGCCCGAGGCTGACGAGGAGGCGGCAGGCGACGCGGGCGAGCGGCGCGTCCCGCTGCGCGTGCAGCGGCTGGAGGCCGTGATGGCCGCGGTGCGCGACGTGGGGGCCCGCCGCGTCGTCGACCTCGGCTGCGGCGAGGGCTACTACCTGCGCGCGCTGATCGAGGATCCGACGGTGACCGAGGTCGTCGGCGTCGACGTGTCGCCGCGCGCCCTGGAGTACGCCGAGCGGAGGCTGAACCTCGACCGGCGCCCCGACAGGCAGCGGGCGAAGCTCACGCTGCGGCAGTCGTCGGTGACCTATCGCGACGACGCGATCGCCGGCTTCGACGCCGTGCTGCTGATCGAGGTGATCGAGCACCTGGAGCCGGACCGCATCGCCTCCCTCGAGGCGGGCGTCTTCGGCGCCGCCCGGCCGCGGCACGTGATCCTCACCACCCCCAACCGCGAGTACAACGGCGTCTACGAGCTGGCCGATGGGCACTGGCGGCACCCCGACCACCGGTTCGAGTGGACGAGGGCCGAGCTCGAGGGGTGGGCCACCCGGGTCGCCGACGAGCACGGCTACCGCGTGGAGTTCCGGACGGTAGGCGACGTCGACCCGGAGCTGGGCGCCCCCACCCAGCTCGCCCTCTTCACCGACGCGCGCACCCAGGAGGCCGACCGTGGCTGAGCTGCACATCCCAGGTCTCAGCCTCGTCGTGCTCGTTGGCGCGTCGGGCTCGGGCAAGACCACCTTCGCGCGCCGGGCCTTCGCCCCGTTCGAGGTGATCGGCTCCGACTACTGCCGCGCGCTGGTCAGCGGGGATGAGAACGACCAGTCGGCCAGCGGGGACGCGTTCGACGTGCTGCACTACATCGCGGGCAAGCGCCTCGACCGCGGCCTGCTCACCGTCGTCGACGCCACGAACGTGTCGAGGGAGTCCCGCGCCCAGCTGGTGCAGCTGGCCCGCGATCACGACGTGCTCCCCGTGGCGATCGTGCTCGACGTGCCGCTGGAGGTCGCGCTCGAGCGCAACGCCGCGCGCCCCGACCGCGACTTCGGCCCCGGGCCGGTGAAGCGGCAGGCGGCCATGCTGCGCAAGTCCGTCCGCGGGCTCGGCCGGGAGGGCTTCCGCACGGTGCACGTCCTGAGGTCGGCGGAGGAGGTCGACGAGGCGACCGTCGTCCGGGACCGGCTGCTCAACGACTACTCGGACCAGCACGGGCCGTTCGACATCGTCGGCGACGTCCACGGCTGCCTCGACGAGCTGCTCGCGCTCCTCGACGCGTTGGGGTACGACGTGCGCCGCGACGACGACGGCCGCGCCGTCGACGCCGTTCACCCCGAGGGCCGCAGGCTCGTCTTCGTCGGCGACCTCGTCGACCGCGGCCCGTCGTCGGTGGGCGTGTTGCGCCTCGCGATGGGCATGACCGCCGCCGGGCACGCGCTCGCGGTGCCGGGCAACCACGAGGCGAAGCTCGTCCGGGCGCTCGACGGCCGCAACGTCCAGGTCGCCCACGGGCTCGAGAGGACGTTGGCGGAGCTCGCGGAGGAGACGCCCGGCTTCCGCGAGGAGGTGCGGGAGTGGTGCCGCGGCCTCGTCTCCCACCTGGTCCTCGACGACCGCCGCCTCGTCGTCGCCCACGCCGGGCTGAAGGAGGCCTACCACGGCCGCGCCTCGGGCCGCGTGCGCTCGTTCGCGCTGTACGGCGACACGACGGGGGAGACCGACGAGTACGGGCTTCCCGTCCGGTACCCGTGGGCGGAGGAGTACCGCGGCCGGGCGACGGTCGTCTACGGCCACACCCCGACGCCGGTCCTGGAGTGGGTCAACAACACGCTGTGCCTCGACACCGGATGCGTCTTCGGCGGCGCGCTGTCGGCGCTGCGCTATCCCGAGCGCGAGACCGTGCAGGTACCGGCGGGTGCGGTCCACTACGAGCCCGCCAAGCCGTTCCTCGTCGCCCCGCCGCGGCGGGGCGAGGACGAGTTGCGACTCGACGACGTCGTCGGCCGGCGCTCCGTCGAGACGGGGGTCATGGGCCGCGTCACCGTCACGGCGGAGAACGCGGCGGGAGCGCTGGAGGTGATGAGCCGGTTCGCGCTGCACCCGCGCCTCGTGCCGTATCTGCCGCCCACCATGTCGCCGGTGGCGACGTCGAGGCGCGACGGTTACCTCGAGCACCCGGACGAGGCGTTCTCGCAGTTCGCGGAGTGGGGCGCCGGGCAGGTGGTGTGCGAGGAGAAGCACATGGGATCCCGCGCCGTCGTATACCTGACGCCGGACGGCGGCTCGGTGTACACGCGCACCGGGCGCGCGTTCTTCGGCGCGCAACTCACCACGGAGCTGCTCGAGCGCGTCCGGGCCGCGGTCCGGGAGGCGGGGGTGGACGCCGAGCTCGGAACCGACCGGCTGCTCCTCGACGCCGAGCTCCTGCCCTGGTCGGTGAAGTCGCAGGGACTGCTGCGCGAGCAGTACGCACCCGTCGGGGCAGCCGCGCGGTTGGCGCTGCCGCCGGCCATCGAGGCGCTGGCCGCCGCCCAGGCGCGCGGCCTCGACGTCGACGAGCTGCTCGGCCGGACCCGCTCGCGGCTGGCCAACGCCCGCGCCTACGACGCCGCCTGGCAACGCTACGTCTGGCCCACCGAGGGCCTCGACGGCGTGCAACTGGCCGTCTTCCAGGTGCTGGCAGGCGCCGACGCGGGCTACGCGGATCGCGACCACCTCTGGCACCTCGGCGTCGCCGACCGCCTCGTCGCCGCCGATCCCGTCCTGTTCCGCCCCACGAGGCGGCTGCTCGTGGACGTCGAGGACCCGGGGTCCCGGGCCGAGGGTGTCGCCTGGTGGGAGGCGCTGACGGGAGACGGGGGAGAGGGGATGGTCGTCAAGCCGCTGGCCAACCTGGTGCGCAGGTCGAAGGGGAAGGCCCCCCAGCCCGGGCTGAAGGTCCGCGGCCGCGAGTACCTGCGCATCATCTACGGCCCCGACTACACCGAGCCCGGCAACCTCGAGCGCCTGCGCCAGCGGAACCTCAGCCGGAAGCGATCCCTCGCCCTGCGCGAGTACGCCCTCGGCATCGAGGCCGTCGAGCGCCTTGTCGCCGGCGAGCCGCTGTGGCGCGTCCACGAGGCCGTCTTCGGCGTCCTGGCGCTCGAGTCGGAGCCGGTCGACCCGCGACTCTGAGTCACGTCCCTTTTCCGGGTTTTCGGACCGGCACCGTCGCGGCGCCACTAGGCTCGTTCGGGTGGAGCACACCGGAGCGATCGCCGTCGGGCAGCTGCTCGTCGCGACCGAGCCGGGGCGCGGCGGGTTCTTCGACCGCACCGTCATCCTGCTGATCTCCCACAACGAGAGCGGCACCATCGGCCTCTGCCTGAACCTGCTTCCCGACGACGAGGCGACCCCGGGATCCCCGCTGGCCCAGGTCCGCGCGCACTTCGGCGAACTCCTCAGCCCGCCGGGCGAGGTCATGATCGGCGGGCCGGTCAATCCCGAGGTCGTCGTCCTGCTGGGCGAGCCGGTGTCGGCCGAGCAACCCCCGCCGGGTTGGGAGCGCGTCCTCGGCGAGGTCGGCGTCGTCGACGTCAACTTCCCTCGCGAGCTGCTGGAGACGTCCTTCGCCCAGTTGAGGGTGTTCTCGGGGCTCTCCGGGTGGGCGCCCGGGCAACTCGAGGGCGAACTCCTGCGCGGCTCCTGGTTCCGGACCCGTGCCTCGGCGACCGACGTGTTCGGAGAGCCCTCGGGGCTGTGGCGGCGGGTCCTTCGCAGGATGGGGGGCGCCACCGGGCGCTGGTCGACGTGGACCGACGAGCCGAGACTCAACTGAGCGCGCGGGGAAACCCCGGGCGACGCCTCGCCCGGCTCGGTAACATGGCAGGAAGCGCCGGGCGAGACCCGGCGGCACACGGAGGGAAACGAAGTGATCGAGCCGAAGGCCAGGGCCCGCATCCTCGTCGTCGACGACGACGCGGCGCTGGCCGAGATGCTTCAGATCGTGCTGCGCCAGGAGGGCTTCGACACCGTGCGCTGCGCGACGGGCGACGCCGCGTTGCACGAGTTCCGCAACTCCCGCCCGGACCTCGTCCTCCTCGACCTCATGCTTCCCGGGCGCGACGGCGTCCAGGTCTGTCGCGACATCCGGACGGAGTCCGGCGTCCCGATCATCATGCTGACCGCGCGCTCGGACACCTCCGACGTCGTCGCCGGGCTCGAGGCGGGCGCCGACGACTACGTGCCCAAGCCCTTCAAGGCCAAGGAGCTGATCGCGCGCATCCGGACGCGGTTGCGCCGCAACTCCGGCGACGGCGGCGCCGACATCCTGCCCATCGGCGACCTGTCGATCTCCGTCTCCTCGCACCAGGTCAAGCGCGGGAACAGCCTGCTCAGCCTGACGCCGCTCGAGTTCGACCTCCTGCTCGCGCTCGCGAAGCGCCCGACCCACGTGTTCACACGCGAGGCGCTGCTCGACGAGGTGTGGGGATACCGCAACGCGGCCGACACCAGGCTCGTCAACGTGCACGTGCAGCGGCTGAGGGCGAAGGTCGAGCGCGACCCCGAGAAGCCCGAGATCGTCATCACCGTCCGAGGAATCGGATACCGGGCCGGTGAGAGGGTCTCTTAGGCGTCGCCAGGGCCTCCGGCTGCTGTGGTGGAGCTCGCTTCCGCTCCGGGTGCTCATCTCGACGCTGACCCTCTCGGTGGCGCTGCTGCTCCTCGCGGGCGTCGTGCTGCTGCAGCAGGCGACCGCGGGCGTCGTCGAGGCCAAGCGCGAGTCCTCGCTCAACGAGGCCGCGACGGTGTACGCGTTCATGCAGGAGCAGCTGCGCACGCCGGACTCCCGCGGCGCGTCGCCGCACGAGGCGCTGAGCCGGCTCGCCGACCTCGCCGACGCGCAGGCCGTGCAGTACCGCGTCGTCATCCAGGGCCCGTCGTCGAGCTACATGTCCACGGGAATCAGGTCCGAGTCGGTGCCGGAGGCGCTCAGGGCGCAGGTCGAGGCGTCGGGCGGCATGTACGTCACGCCGACGGAGGTGCAGTTCACCGACCCGGCCGCGGCCCCCGAGCCGGGCTGGGCGATCGGCGCGTCGCTGATCGGGCCGACCGGCGAGCGTCACCCCGTCTACTACATCTTCCCCATGACGACCGAGCTGAAGACGCTGCAGTCGCTGCGTGGGGCCGTCCTCGGCACCGGCGGCGTGCTGGTGATCGCGCTCACGCTCGTCGCCTACCTGGTCACGGGCCAGGTGGTGCGGCCCGTCCGGCGGGCCAGCGTGACGGCGCTGAAGCTCGCGTCCGGCCAGCTCGACGAGCGCATGCAGGTGCGCGGCACCGACGATCTGGCCTCGCTCGCGCGCTCCATGAACCGGATGGCGGCGCAGCTGCAACAGCGCATCCGCGAGCTGGAGACGCTGTCGACGCTCCAGCAGCGTTTCGTCAGCGACGTCTCGCACGAGCTGCGCACCCCGATGACGACGATCAAGATGGCCGCCGACGTCCTCTACGACTCCCGCGACGAGATGGGCCCCACCGAGAGCCGCTCGGCCGAGCTGATGAGCCTGGAGATCGACCGCTTCAACACCATGCTCGCCGACCTGCTGGAGATCTCCCGGTTCGACGCCGGCGCCGCCGTCCTGGCGCTCGACGAGATCGACGTCGCGTCGCTCGTGCAGGCGGAGGTCGCCGCGAACGCGGGCATGGCCCAGAAGCTCGGCGTCGACATCTCCGTCGACTGCGCGTCCGACGACACGACGGCGGCGGTCGACTCGCGGCGCATCCGCCGCCTGATCCGCAACCTCGTCACCAACGCGCTCGAGCACGCCGAGGGCAAGCCCGTCCAGGTGACAGTGGCCGCCGACGACGTGGCCGTGGCGGTCACCGTGCGCGACCACGGGATCGGCTTCGAGGCCGAGGACGCAGCCCGGGTGTTCGACCGGTTCTGGCGCGCCGATCCCAGCCGCACCCGCATCGTCGGCGGCTCCGGCCTGGGCCTCGCGATCTCGATGGAGGACGCGCGCCTGCACCGCGGCTGGCTGACGGCGTGGGGGCGGCCGGGCCGCGGCGCGCAGTTCCGGCTCACCCTGCCGCGCGAGCCCGGGCACGAGCTGAGCGGGTCGCCCCTGCCGGTGATCCCCGTAGACGACATCGCCTCGAAGGGAGGCCGCTCATGAGGAGGCTGCTCGTGCTCGTCGTGGCCTTGGCCGTGGCGCTGGTCTCGGCGTGCAGCAGCATCCCGACGTCTGGCCCCGTCGAGGAGGTGCCGTTCACGGCGCAGCCGCGCGGCATCGACATCGCGCCCGAGCCGCCGGCCGAGGGCGTCACGCCCACCCGGCTCGTCGAGGGCTTCCTGCAGGCGATGGCCGACCCCGGCGACGACTATGCCGTGGCGCGGCAGTACCTCACCGCCGGCGCGGGCGCGTGGTGGCAGCCGAAGACCGCGCGGGTCGTCCAGGCGTCCGTGACCGCAGACCTCGAAGGCACGGCCCACCTCGACGGTGAGCTCCTGGGCGTATTGGACGCCAACGGGCGGCTGACCTCGACCAACGAGGCCTTCACCTTCGACTTCAGCCTGGTGCAGGAGGAGGGGGAGTGGCGGATCGGCACGGCGCCGGAGGGCCTGCTGCTGTCGCGCTACATCTTCGAGCGGTACTACTCGCGCGTTCCGCTCTACTTCATGAGCCGGGCGGGCAGCCACGTCGTGCCCGATCTGACGCATGTCGCCGAGGCGCAGCTGCTGCCCTCGCGCGTCGTCGAGGCGCTGCTCGACGGGCCTTCCGAGCAGATCGCCCGCACGGTCACCACCGCCATCCCCTCGGGCGCGCGGCTCGGCGAGAACGGGGCGACCATCGATGCAAGCGGGGTCGTCACCGTCGACCTGACCGGGCTGGACGACGACATGACGGTCGAGGCGCGCCGCGGCATGGGCGCACAGCTGCTGTGGTCGCTCAACGCGATCAACGCGAGCTCCCGCATGACGGGACTGGTCATCACCAGCGACGGGATGGCCTTCGCGCTGCCCGGCGCCAACGCCGCGGGCGTGCTGGAGTTCGCCGGCCAGCAGGGATACCAGGTGCTCTCGCGGGGCGCGACGCCGAACCTCTACGGGATCAGCGACGGCGTTCCGGGCAGGCTGGGCGACGACTCGCGGTTCGTCCCGCTGCTCCCGCGTTCCGACGGTAGCGCCGACGCCGCGGTCTCGCTCGACGGCGTCACCGTCGCCTACATCGACGAGGCGCGGGAGGAGCTCAGCCTCGGGCAGCTCGGCGGTCAGGTCACCCCGATGCGGCCGGGCTACACGAACCTGCGCGCGCCGCAGTTC
>RRZU010306967.1_pt1 | contig 16364 bp, 13 predicted proteins | sample 2165561 | NCBI WGS metagenome assembly RRZU01 (sample SAMN10456909, study PRJNA506462) | wastewater metagenome | isolation source: wastewater sludge | place: USA: Moscow, Idaho
AGTAGCTCAGGAATCAGAAAAAAATACTTCGTTAAAAGACGGAGTTGCGAATGCATCAGCAGCCCTGAAAATAGCACAAAACAAATATAACAACGGACTTACGGACTACCAGAGTGTCCTTGATGCCCAAAGATCATTGCTATCTTTACAGGATCAGTATGCAATAAGCAAAGGACAGAAAGTTTCTAATTTAGTCGGTTTATTTAAAGCACTGGGCGGCGGCTGGAAACCTCTTACTCAGGAAGAAACAGAGATAGTTAATAAATAAACTTATCAGGAGGAAAAATGAATAAAGAAAATACATTTTCAGCAATAAAAAATAAGAAAAATTGGCTGTTTGTAATAGTTATTTCCGCAATAATTTTCTGCGGCTGGTTTATATACAGCAAACAAAATAAAAGCGAAGAAATTATATTATACGGGAATGTAGATATCAGACAGGTCTCACTGGCTTTTAACGCTAATGAAAGAATAGATCAAATATACGTAGAAGAAGGAGATATCGTAAAAAAAGGTCAGCTGCTGGCAAGTCTTGACACCGAAAATATAAAACTCCAAATAGAAAAAAATAAATCTCAGATTGAAGCTCAGGAAAGTATAGTATCACGCTTAAAGAACGGTTCAAGACCGCAGGAGAAGTCTCAAATGTTAGCAAGAGTGAATGCTGCAAAAGCTGAAGCTCAAAATGCAAAAATACAGTTACAAAGAATTGAAAATGCCTATAATGATTCAGACGGCCGTTCAGTAAGCAAACAGGAAATAGATAATGCAAGATCGAATTTTAAAGTAACTTCAGCACGTGTAAAGGAAACTTCCGAATCTTATCGTCTTGCAGTATTAGGACCTCGTAAGGAAGAAATTACAGAAGCGGAGGCCCGGCTGAAAGCTGAAAAAGCTGAATTAGCAATACAGGAATATTTATTGGAACAAGCTCAATTAAAATCACCGATTGACGGAGTTATACGTTCCCGGCTGCAGGAGCCGGGAGATATGGCATCACCTCAGCAAATCACTTTCCTTCTCGCTGTAAATGACAAAAAATGGGTAAGAGCATATATTCAGGAAAAACAATTAGGATATATTAACGAGGGAATGGAAGTCAGCGTCTATATTGACAGCTATTCAGACAAACCTATAAAAGGGCAGATCGGATATATATCTTCAGTTGCGGAATTCACTCCTAAAACTGTACAGACAGCAGAATTAAGAACTTCTTTGTTATATGAAATCCGTGTTTACGTGAAGGACAGCGAGGATATACTGCGTATGGGTATGCCTGCTACAATAAAAATCAATTCCTATAACACGGCAGACAGTAAGGAGAAAAATTTATGAATACAGAAAATGTAGTTATTGCAGAAAATTTATATAAACGTTTTATTGCCAAGCCATCCAAAAAAACGATAAATGCTCTCACAAATATAAATATTAAAATTCCGGCAGGAAAGCTTACTGCATTAATCGGACCAGACGGAGCAGGCAAAAGTACATTTATGCGTCTAATATGCGGTCTTATGACTCCCAGCGAGGGAAATCTCACAGTTCTTGGAATAAATACAAAAGACAATCCTCAGGAAATTCAAAACAGAATCAGTTATATGTCACAGCGCTTCGGGCTTTATGAAGATTTAAGCATTCAGGAAAATCTTGATCTTTATGCTGACTTGCACGGAGTATCAAAAAAAGAACGCAGAGAACGTTTTGACGAACTTTTGAAAATGACAGGTCTGGAAGCTTTTACCAAAAGACAGGCAGGAAAGCTTTCCGGCGGAATGAAACAGAAGCTCAGCTTAGCCTGCACATTAGTCCGTTCTCCCGAGCTTCTGCTGCTGGATGAACCAACAGTAGGAGTCGACCCTCTTTCGAGAAGAGAACTGTGGGAAATTCTTCAAAAGCTTGTGCAAAAGGAAAAACTTACAGTTCTTGTGAGTACAGCTTATATGGATGAAGCTGAGCTTTGCCAAAAAACTATAGTGATGCATAAAAGCAAAGTATTAGATGTGGGAACTCCGGAAGGACTGCGAAGAAAAGCAGCAGATAAATGCTTTAAAATTCAGCCGCCTAAAAGCATGCCTTCCAGATTAATACAGACAAAATTACTTGATGATAAAGAAAATATTATTGATGCTGTTCCTGAGGGCGGAGCCGTAAGATTTATCATTCGCTCAAAAAAAGCTTTTGATAATATAAAAAAAATTGACGGCAATTTAGAAATCCAGAAGGTAGATTCCAGATTGGAGGACGGATTCATGACCTTGTTAAGTGAATATGAAAATGAACATAATGATGATGATGATAATATCAAAGAGAAATTCCATATAGAATTTCCTGACAAGTTTGAAATATCAGATCAGGTTGATATAGAAGTTAATAATCTGGTATGTAAATTCGGTGATTTTACTGCTGTAGGAAATACATCCTTTCAGGTACATAAAGGAGAAATATTCGGACTTTTGGGTCCAAACGGCGCCGGAAAAACAACAACATTCAGAATGCTGTGCGGTTTACTGCCTTTGACAAGCGGCAGTCTGTCAGTAGCCGGTGTCGATTTGAGAAAGGCCAGAACTCAGGCCAGAGCAAATATTGGATATGTTGCACAAAAATTTTCTTTATATTCAACTCTATCTGTAGAAGAAAATCTAAAATTTTTTGGCGGAGTTTACGGTTTGAAAAGAGAAAAACTGAAAAAAAGAATGGAAGAGGTAAAAGAGCAGTTTGAACTCACAGGAATGGAAACAAAGCCGAGCGGAGAACTTCCGGGAGGATTTAAACAGCGTTTATCAATGGCTGTAGCACTTCTTCATGAACCAAAAATACTTTTTCTTGATGAACCGACCAGTGGTATTGATCCTTTGGCAAGGCGTTCTTTCTGGTATCAAATAACAGCTCTTGCAGCTGAAGGAACTACAATAATAATTACCACACATTTTATGGAAGAAGCAGAGTACTGCGACCGTATTATGATACAGGATCAGGGAAAAATGCTGGTACTGGGCACCCCTCAGGAAGTAAGAGAAAATGCCGGAGAAAATGTAAAAACAATGAATCAGGCTTTTATTGAAATAATAGAACAGAATCGTTTACAAAATAAAATTATTTAATAAGGAGAAAATGATGTTTAAAAATAATTTTTTAGTACGTCTTACTGCAATGATAAAAAAAGAATTCCGGCAGTTAATACGTGACAACAGCAGCATTTTAATCGGAATATTTTTACCTATTATCCTTATATTCATTATAGGCTACGGGGTAACACTCGATGTTAAAAATGTTCCTGTGGCAGTTGTACTTGAAGATACATCACCTACGGCTCATGATGTTTTAAGCTTTCTTAACGGCTCTGAATACTTCTCTCCAATTTATGTAACATCTATGTATGAAGCAGTAGAATTAATGGATGATCGAAAAGTCGATGCTGTTCTAAAAATCCCGTCTGATTTTTCAGAAAATTTATATAAACAAAAAAGCTCAATACAATTAATTTTGTATGGTGTAGACTCCAGTACTGCCACTACTGTAAAAGGATATATCGAAGTCTCTATAAAACAATGGGAGGCATTAAATAATTCTGCTTTCATGAATAGTCCAAGTGCAGGTAATATTCTTATTGAAAACAGAATGTGGTTTAATGATTCCAATTCAAGCACATGGTATTTTATTCCGGGCTTGATAGTGCTTATAATGACAATTGTAGGAGTTTTTTTGACTTCGCTTGTTATGGCACGTGAATGGGAGCGCGGAACACTGGAATCATTATTTATTTCTCCCATAAAACCCTTAGAAATATTATTATCAAAAATGATTCCGTATTTTTGTACGGCTATGATTGGTTTTTCACTCTGCTTAGTTGCCGCACGCGTTTTATTTAAAGTTCCTATACACGGCTCACTGCTTATAATCATATTTTGTTCCATGCTTTATTTGTTCGTATCCTTGGGAATGGGACTTATTATATCCTCTATCACAAAAAATCAATTTTTAGCAAGCCAGGTAGCATTAGTTGTAAGCTTTTTACCTGCAATGATGCTGACAGGATTTTTATTTGATCTGCGGAGTGTCCCAGTTTTTATCCGGAATATAGGGCAGATACTCCCGGCAACATATTATTTGCAATTACTTAAATCACTTTTTCTTGGCGGAAATAATTGGAACTTAATTTTGAAAAACTGTTTAATACTATCTGCTTATGCTGTATTTTTTGTTTCTACAGCATTAAAAGTGACAAAAAAGAGCCTTGAATAAAGAAAGAGAGAAAAAATGCTTAAATTGATGACATATATGTCAAAATTAATTAATATATGTAAAAAAGAACTTTTAGTTACTTTGAAAGATCCTTCGGCTAAGCTCATACTTACTCTTCCCATTATTTTACAAATCGTTTTATTTGGTTATGCAGCAACTTATAATCTTGACAGAGTGCCTTATGCCTGTCTTGACAATAGTAAAAGCAAAACTTCAACAGAATTTCTTGCCAGACTTGACGGGACAGGCGTTTTCCAACGTACTCAAACTCTGATGAATACCAGTCAAATTGCCGGTAGTATAGATTCAGATAAAGCAATGATAGTAATAAGCATAGATTCAGATTTTGAAAAAAATTTAGCCAGAGGAAATTCAGCTTCGATTCAGGTAATCACAGACGGACGCAATACCATGACATCAAGTGTAGCTTTAAGCTATGTAAATGATATTATCGAAAAATTAAATACTGAAAGAAACGGGAATAAACAGCTTATTAATGTGGAAACAAGAGCATGGTATAATCCCAATCTTATAACCAGATGGAGTTTTCTTCCCGGAATGTTAGCGGCTTTAAGTCTGACACAGATGTTAATACTTGCAGGGTTATCTATTGCTAAAGAAAGAGAACAGGGGACTTTTGATCAATTACTTGTTACACCGCTGTCTTCGGCAGAAATTCTAATAGGTAAAGCCGTACCGCCTCTGTTCATAGGTCTTCTTCAAGTAACTATCATGTTATTATTTTGTATATTTTGGTTTAAAATACCTATGAACGGTTCATTTGTTACTCTTTATCTTACTATTTTGATATTTATGATCAGCAGTACCGGAATAGGTTTATCAGTTTCCGCCGTATCTTCAAGTATGCAGCAGGTAATGGTGTATACATTTGTTCTTCTCATGCCTATGACTTTATTATCAGGTTTATCCACACCGATACGTAATATGCCCAGAATTCTTCAGATTGCTACATATGCCAACCCGTTACGTTTTGGCGTGGAAGCTATAAGGAGAGTATACTTGGAAGGCGCTGGTTTAGCACAAGTGGCTCCTAATTTTATCCCTATGATAATAATAGCAATGTTGACTTTACCGTTAGCTGCATGGCTTTTTAAAAATAAATCTGCTTAAATTTTCGGACTCCGCTAAATTGAATAGAAAAATAAATTTGAAACAAAAAGAGGACTGATATGCATTGTTATGTATTAAGTCCTCTTACAGATTAAATTTTCTCAATAACATTTAATCTGTAAGATTGTAAATATATGATATTCTCAGCTCCAGTAATTTTCTGTTTCTAATTATACTAATGAATTAATAAAATCGACAGCATTCGTAACTGCCTGATCAGCTTCCGGTATTGATTCAAACCTTGTTTGAAAGACATGCCACATCCCTTCCCATACTTCTAATTTAACAGATACACCTGCATTTTTCACTCTTTTTTCCAAAGTTAATGAATCACTTAACAAAAGTTCTTCACTTCCAACCTGTATAAATAAAGGCGGAAAATCTGTAAAATCTCCATAGACCGGTGATACCAAAGGATCCTTCACGGATTTTTTATCACAATAATATTTTGATGTTAGTTCCAGATCTTCTTTAAAAATTTTTGGGTCTAAATCTTTATTCTTTGTAACAGACTCGCCTGATATTGAAAAATCCAGCATCGGTGAAAAAAGAAATGCTGCTTTAGGCAAGGATTGCTTTTCCTGTTTTAAAAGTAAAATTAATGCTAAAGCCAGTGCACTGCCGGATGAATCACTTCCAAAAATAATATTTTCCGCTTTCAGACCGCTCTCCAATAACCATAAATATAATTCCAAAGATTTATTAAGAGCATTCGGATATGGATTTTCCGGAGCCAATGGATAATTATGTATAAATACTCTTAACTTTGAACGATTCGCAATTTCTGCTGCCAGCTTTCTATGTGTTAATTTTGACCCCTGATTCAGACCACCGCCGTGAAAATAAAAAATAACCGCTTCTGATACGGTAAATTCTGGTGTTATCCAATCCGCTTTTATATTCTTTACTGTAATTTCCTCTATTTTTATATTGCTTGGCAGTTTTATATTTTTGACAGATTCTTCCCATTCTTCTCTTTGAATTTCTATGGGTGTGCTAAGTATCTCTTCCAGATTTTTATTTTGAAATAATTTTTCTTTTGCTGTTTTGGCTTCTTTACTGATCATTCCATCCTCCGTTTTTTATGATATTCTCTTATCAGTTTTCCTTTTTCATTATAACTTCTTTTAAAAATTTTATTAGTTTATTTCTTTTCCCATAATTAATCTGCAATTTTCCGTTTAAGTGTAGCAACTATTGAACGTGTTACAAAAGCTAATATTCAAATTTCTCCACAGTTCACTCTTATCCTTTCTTCTTTTTAACTAGCATAATTTATTTGCCTAGATTTTATCACATAAAATAAAAAAATACTGCAATTTTTGGGGTATTTCTTTTCTGTTGCTACTATTTCATTTTCATTCTTGTATCCTCTATACCTTCATTTTAATTTTATTTTTCTATAAAACAAGAAATCTATCGCAATCCCTGCCTTTTATTCTAAAATTTTTCATTTTGACTCCTTTATTTTACAGTAAAAAAACAAGACTATTAATTAGTCCTGCTGTATTAATCATATTCCATTCTTAATTTCCTATTTACTTTTAATCATCGTTTTTTCTTTGTTACTGTTAACTCTCCATCCTCTATTGTAAAGTTTTCATAAATATAATTTTTATCTGTATATTCTACTAAACACTTTATCACTTCTGATTTTGATTCCAATAATCTTGGTTTTACTTTTTTTCCGCATTCTAATACTTCAAAAGTTTGCGAATCTGCCCCATTTATTATTAAATCTTTATAATATACATTATTTTTATCTTTTGATATAACAGAATTAATCATTTCAAAAGTTTTTTGATCTGCTCCGTTTATTATCTTTTCTTGCCTGTAAATATTATTTTTATCTCTGGAATAAGGACCTCCCAGATATTCAAAACTTTTGGCATCTGTTCCTTGCAATTTTTCTCCCGCCCAATATACAGCGTTGTTATCTTTAGCAAGGCTATGATGAAATATTTGAAAGCTTTTCGGATCTGCTCCTTCTATTTTTTCCGTTATATAATACACATTATCTTTATCCATAGAATAAGAAACAGAATTAGGATGATTTATTTTTTTAAATGTGGCTGGATCAGCCCTTTCCAATTTTTTCCCATCCCAATACACACTTGTTTTATCTTTGGCATAAGCATCATTTAATACCTTAAAACTTTCAGGATCAGCTCCTTCTATTTTTATTCCTTTAAATCCATATACATTATTCCTGTCTCTTGAATAATTAATATCTAAAATTTCAAATGAATCAGTATCTATCCCGTCTATTTTTTCTTCTTTCCAATATATATTTTCTTTATCCCGCGCATAATATTTATTTAAAATTATAAAACTTTTCAAATCTACATCTTCTAAAACAATATTATCGTAATAAACTTTATTTTCAATGACCTTATATCTGCTTTCTTTATTAAATGCTGACTGAGCTCTGTTTTTACTGCAGGAGATTATTATGAATAAAACAAAAAATATTACTAATATATAGTTTTTTTTCCTGATCATCTAACTCCTCCTAAAATACTTAATATTAAATTATTGTAACAGATCTTTTATTAGTTCACAAGATTAATATTCATTTCCCGCCGTCCAAATTAAAATCCTCAATTAAATAATGAAGGCAATTTTATTTTTATAATCTCCGGCATACAATTCATCATCCTTCATGACAGTAAAAATTTTGTCTGAATTAAATTCAATTTATTTTTTATAGTGGGTGTATTATATGTGCAGATTCCCTAACATTTCCAGCTTGATAAAAAGAAATTTTTAAAATGTAATGTAAATTTATTTTTGAATTTATATATATTAAATGTTAAAATATGTTAATTGAATAAATTACAGTATAAGGAGGTTTTATGAAATCAAAGTTAGCTGCTGCCATGAATACATTGTCTGAAGAAACAAGGAAAAATTATATTAATAAATATCTTCAAGACATTAAACTGCTTGATATTCAAATCCATAATTTCCAAGCAGTAAATGCCAGTCGATATTCTACTCGGGCTTTTAATAGGAAGTGTACACTTTTAGCAAGATTAAATTTCATCCATTTTACCCAATATCTGGAAACTCTCCAAAAAAGAAGAATTCACACTTAATTATATTTCCCAATAAATTTGATTCTTTAAGTAATTAATTTTATAATTTTGATATTAAATTTAAAAAGCTATTATTTTTAGCTTTTTTTATTTTATTAAGGTTACTCCAAAATTTTAAAAAAACTCTCCTTCAATACTCTATTATCATCGTCCTGTATTTGTTCCTAATGATAAACAAGACTTTTTTATTCAGCCTTTTTATAAAAATTTATTCAAAAACTGCATTTTTAAAACTGCTATAGTAATGAGAAGAAAATTTCATACCTTAACTCTATGTAAACTTTTTTACGCTCCCTAAAAATTTTCATTTTGATACAATCCCTTTTATTAAAATATAAACTTGATTCATTCCGGTACGACTCTAATATAATCTGGTATTAAAATATTGAAATCAATCGATTTATCTCTTATTTCAACCATCTTAGCATTTTCAGGAATTAAAGCTTGACTAATATAGATTCCATGCTTGCATGCATTACACCAAAGTTGTAAATATCCTCTCATCTTTTTCTTATTTCCAATATATAAATAATCTATTTCACTTTTACCGCAATAGGGACAACTTGAATCCCCAATTTTCTCATAATTATCATCTTCTGGCAATAGAAGCAACCATTTATCAAACATCTTTTCATTTTTATAAGTTGCTATAATCATTATTTCACCCCATTTCTAGCTTTATATCTTGCCCACCAAAGACCTTCTGATCTTTGAGCAACATCTTCAAAAAATACTAATTTTTCACTTCCCAATGGTATACCATATTTTCTAACTTGAAGAATGTGTATTTTTTCATGCCCTAATGTTGTCACTAATGTTTCAGTATTTTTAAAAGCATTTGGATATAAATAAACAAGCTTGCCATTATCAGGAGTCCACTCTAAAAGTTGTCTTCTTAACATTCCTTTATCTCTCGATATTTTAATCTTAATTCCATCAAAATTCATTCCCGCATCGTCAATTACTTTTAATACGTTTCTTTTAGTCATCAATTCTTCTAATTCTTCAAAATCACCTATGTTTTTACCTCTACGATATAATTCTAATTCTTCCAGTTCCTCATCTAAAATATCTACTTTAGAACCAGTTTTTACTTTTCCTTTCATTGACATATCTAAAGCCTTTACCATCTGATAATATCCGTAAATATCCCTATATGCAGACATCCCGTCATTCGCTTCTTTTCTTAGCATATACGCTGCTTTCCCGTCATCACTCAATGAATCTACTATCTTCATTGATTCTACAGGATCATAATAACTGTAACCCGCTGTAAAAGATGATTGCAATACATCACCACCAAATAATCCCGGTAACATTTTTTTGTTTCGGCTGTCAATTCCGGCTGATAGCTCTGTTATTCCTTCTTTGCTAACTCCTCTTCTAAAGAAATCTCTTATTGTCATATCCGGAAGTACTGACCTTATATTCCTTACTCTGGTTTCTACATAATAGCCTGCTGCTAATAAAGGATTTGATAAAGCCATTAACCCTGATATCTTTCTCGGACCTAACTCCACCTTATTAGGATTTTCCTGCATTTTAGCATAAACATCTTTTAAATTTATATCTTTAATATCATTCCAGTTATTTGCCTCATATACACTTCTACTCCGTCTTAATTCAGCAAGTTTTTCTTTAGGATCATTACCTGTCTGCATGGTCATATAGGCACTCATTGTATTATTTTTTGAAAAATTTACAGCTTCTAATAACCTTGCTTCCTCTTTAGCAAAATATTCCGTCATTGCCCCGTCAAACATTCCTATTAAAGACTTTACAGCCATATCAGATAAATTTTCTATACTGTCTTTCATTTGTTCTACTGTGTTTGCAAAATCTCCAAATAATTCTGTCATTGCTAAAGCGTAATCAATCTGTTTACTATCAGAGATTGTTATCCTGCCGCCATACGGACAAAAACAATGACTATCTTCCAGTAATGCTTCACTTCCTTCAAATACTACTTTTGAATAAGTCTCAAACCAAATTAAAAACTGACCATATAAATCTGATTCCATTTTACATTTTCCCATAATACTGCAGCTGCCAAATGATCTAACATGTTTTCCAGCTACATTATCTGACTGACTTGCTACATGATAACCCTGTAACTTAATATTCTTTGGTGATACTTCAAACTTACTTTCAAATTCTCCTTTATCACAAATTAGTTCGCTTCCAAGAATTAAGTATTCCTTATTTTCTCTGCTTATTCAAATACACCTCTCCCCATTAAAACTTCTCAATTATAATTTAATATAACATGAAAAAACAATAATTACAAGGAAAAAGAACCCACTCAGCTTTTAAAATATTTTATTCACTTGATTATTTCTAATACTTTTAAGATTTTACTTTTTTTATCTTACTTATTTGATGTTGTACTTCTAAACTAGTTTACACTATTGTAAGTTATTAAGCTGACCAAATCTTTTCGTTTTTCATTTTGGAATAGTATCAAAAATTTAGACAGTTTTTTTAAGTTTGTTTTTGGAGAGGTTATACTAAAGCAGATAAAAAATCGAGAGAAAAATAGAAAAGAGATCAATTTTATGAGAAAAACATATACAGAAGAATATAAACTAACTCTTATTTTTACTGACTTCAACTAAAAAAAGGAAAATTATCATAAATAGCTTTCCTTTTTCTGTCATTATTAAAATTTATTATAAAAAACCATCTCATCAGGATTTTTTCTCATATCCTTATGTCTGTCCGGAGATTTTGCCTCTCCATCGGCATAACCTATTTCCAGAATATTTATTGCTTCCAGATTATCAGGAATATTAAACTCTTCTTTCAGACCGGCAGGATCAAAATATGTCATCCAGCATGTTCCGAGTCCCAGATTCTGAGCTGCCATCATCATATGATCTGTAGCTATAGAAGCATCTACATCCATCATATCTTTATTGTCATAAGGACGATGCCATACAGTTTCTCTGTCAGAGCAGACTATTATTACCAGCGGTGCCTTGTGATAGTTCGTTACCTTATTTAATTTCTCAAGCTTATTTTCATCCGTTAATACGAGAAATCTCTGTGGCTGAAAATTTTTTGCTGTTGGAGCTACCCATCCTGCTTCTATTATTTTTTTTATTTTTTCCTCTTCCACTTTCAAAGGCTTGTACTTTCTTACCGAATATCTTTGTCTTGCTAATTCATTAAAATCCATACTTTCCTCCTTATATAGTTATCTTATATTGACATCCTAACATAGTCAGTATATAATTACAAGTAGTTACATTTTCACCACATAATTACTTTATAAAAATTAAGTTTATTTTTTATACTTACTTACCAATAGAAACTATAGGAGGAAAAACGTGAAAAAAGAAGACTCTAAATGCATAGACAGTTTTCAGTGCAACGTAGAAAAAGCACTTAATATTATTGGAGGAAAGTGGTCATTTTTGATAATCAAGCATCTTTTTGACGGTACCATGAGATTCGGTGAAATACGAAAAGCTCTTCATAATATCAGTCCGAAAACATTAACCAGCTGTCTGCGGGATCTTGAAAAAAATGATATTCTTACAAGAAAAGTTTACCCTACTATTCCTCCGGCAGTAGAATATACATTGACAGAAAAAGGAAGAGATCTTAACAATATTATCAATGAAATGAAACTATGGGGTAAAAAGTGGACTTAATAATATCAGAAGAAAATAATACCAAATTCATTTTTCAGGAGTGTGATAGCAATGATTGGAATGCAGTATAAAATTAATCTTCCCGCTGATTATAACATGAATGTTATAAGAGAAAGAGTAAAAAACAACGGATATAAGACTGACGGGTTTCATTCCCTAAAGTTCAAGTTTTATATGATTACAGAAAAAAATATTAACGGAAATCTACAAAATTCTTATGCTCCTTTATATCTCTGGAAAAATCATTCGGGTATGAATAAGTTTCTTTTTGAAGGCTTCTATGATAACATACTGGAATCCTTCGGTTGGCAGCATGTGAATACAGGTATCCCATTATTTTATGATTTCAGTGATGAAATTGCCAATTCAAAATATGTATTTGAATTAGTACAGTATATCAAGCCTTCCAGAAGTCTTATTTCCATAAAGGACCGTATTATTGCCGAAACTGCCGGCTTTAATAATCATCTGGGAATTTTTGCCCTTTATAATCCTGATTCATGGAAATTTTCCATTTTCTTGTTTACTAATAACGTCGACAGACTTTATCTGGAAAAAGGAACCTATTATGAAATACTTCATGTATCAGATGACGGTAAAAAATTAGATATTGAATCTTCAAAATAATATTCCTTTATAATAGTATCTTTATGATTTTTCATATAAAAAACCGGCCTGGTCTTACCAGCCGGTCTTTTATTTTTTACCATTATTAAAATATAGCTTTTAAAGTTACTCCTGCTCTGTAGTCATCTCTGTCATCATTTCCTGCTGTGTATTCTCCTGTCAGGAAAATTCCGTATCTGTCTTCTACTTCCACACCAATGCTTGCTCTTGTTCTGAATGTTCCTTTTTCATCCTGTGGTTTTGAAAGCTTGTGATAACTGTCCTCCACTACTATCAATCTTGCTTTTTCCCTTTCATTCAGGTCTGCAAGCTCGTATTCATATGCGAAGTCCAGAGTTCCTTTCACCTGCCATGCGCTTTGTGCTCCCAAAGGTACAGCTGCTTTTAATTCCACCCCTGCTCTTGGTTTTACACTCCAAGCATCATTTCCTTCTACTTCAAGTCTTTCCAGACCGCTTTCACTAAATGACGGTCTTGTCATATACATTGCTTTCAAAGCTCCGTATGGAACTATACTCAGCTTTTTGCTAAGCTCAAATTCTCTTCCGAGTATATTATCCAATGTTACCGAATATGTTTCATATGATGCTTCAAGTTCGGAAGGAGCGTTATTTTCCCATAATATACTTCTCTCAGTATTATGGAAGCTTACCCTTCCTGTAAGGTCATTTCTCAGCTTCCATCCATTTGCAGCATACTTGTTATGGAATCCAAGCTGAATTGTCTCTGTTTTCTCCTCACTGTTTCCTATATCATCAAAATCATATTCTGTATGCATATACCCCAAAGAGTATCCGAATGTATGTCTGTATGTTCTTTCTACTTCCCTTAATGCCAGAACTCCTGTTGTAGTATAGTCATAACCTATTACACCGTCTGTTTCCTCTTTATTTTTACCTTTTCCTGCTATTACGTTTAATTTAACATTTTCTTTTGTATTGTTCGTAGAATTTGCCATTAAATCCAGTGAATTTTCAAATGCTCTTGCTATATCATATTCTCTCTGATTCATATTGGCATATATATCTCCGGCAAGGCTTGCCATTGCATTTCTAAAATCCTTTTCGTTTGTTATTGCGTCTATTTTTTCAAATATCTCTTTTCTCTCGTATTCTCCGGCTGGTGTAAGATATTTTTCATCCAGTGCACGTCCAAAATCTTCATACCATAATCCGCTTGTAAAATTATCATAATCTATCTTTTGTGCATATAAATCATATCCGTTTGTAGTATCCACAGGTGTAATTTCCCATGTCAGCGATCCGCTCTTTATGTTTGTCTTTCCATCTGTAAGCTTTATCTGACCGCCGGCAGTTATGGCATTTTCCAGCTTATATACATTCGCACTTGTTCCCTTTGTAAAAGTCGGCTTTATTATAATAGTATCATTTGCAGAAACTGTAAGATCGCCTTTTACATCCAGATAAGTATTATTTACCACAAACATATAATTTTCACCGATTGAATCTACATATGCCTCTGCTTTATGCGAAGTCAGATCAGGCTCTATTATCATATTAAATCCGTCTATAGTAAAGTTATCATTTACTTTTATTAATCCGGCATTTCTTATTGAAGGTTTTGTATATCCTTTTCCAGACTGCTGAACCAGATTCGAATTTACTGCTCCCGAACCTAATATTATATGTGCTGAATTATCTCCTTCGGCTATTGTAACACCGGCTGTATCCTTTTGCACTCCCACACTGTTTGCACCGTTTATTTCTATAGTTCCTTTATTATATAATACTGAACCGCTTGCCAGGAATACTCCCGTAGAATTATCCCCGTCCATTATTATTCTGCCTGTTGTATCATTGGTAATTGTAGCTCCTTCGGCAACTATTCCAGTTGAGTTATCTCCTGTAAGATGAATAGTTCCGCTGTTTATACCACTAGCACCAACTATATACATACCCTGTGCATTCTCTTCTGATGATACTATATCTCCCATATTTTTTATTACAGGGATCAGTGGATTTCCATCAGTTTTTCCGCCATAAATTCCTATTCCGTCTTTTCCTACTCTTACTACTGCTCCCGAATGATTCGTAACAGATGAATCTACCCCGTAAATTCCTACGGCATATTTATTTAATGTAGGGTCGAACTTAGATACTATATCTGAGTGTCCTACCTGAATATTTCCATAGTTGTCTACAGAACCGCCGTTATTATATATCGCTATATTTCCTATATCTGCTGCAGATCCTGTACTTTGTATCGAAGCATAGTTGGCTACAGTTCCTCCCTCAGTATATATTGCTATATTTTCTCTTCCAAGCATAGTTATACTGTTATAATTCTGTATTACAGAATCTTTTGCATGGACATAAACACCGTTTGTATTCAGGGTAACTGCCCCACCTGTATTGGTAAAGCTGGAACCGGCAGTATTAAGCAGATATCCGAATGAATCGTTTCCTATTGATACTGTTGCTGTAGAATCATTTATAACTGTTACACCGTTTCCATAAACTCCTACAGAATTTCTCGAAGGATCAAATGCATCATCCACTGATATAGTACCGCTTATATTCAAGATTCCGCCGTTTGTATAGATTCCTGTTCCGCCTTTTCCTACACTAAGTGCTCCTGTTTGATTAATTGTACCTGTATTTGCTTTGTTATATATTCCCAGTGATTTGTCTCCCACTGTGATAATATTGGAATTTATTGTAGTCCCTGCTGTGTTGTCATAATAAATTCCCATACCTGGATCTTTTTCATCAGATGAAGGCCCTATTATTATGCTTCCTGTATTATTTATCTGTGCTGCCGTACCTTTTGAATATATTCCTATGGATTTATCACCTGAAAGATTTATGATTCCTGATGATTCTACATTTCCTGATATATTTTCACTGTAAATTCCTATAGCTTTGCCCTGTGTACTGCTGATAGTGTTACTGTTATCAATTCCCACACCGTTTTTCAGTGCAAGTCCCTGTGAATTCGCACCAATTGTAATAATTCCAGTATTTTTTATCTCTCCGCCGTCTTTTACAAAAACTCCAGCCGAGTTGTCTCCTACAGTTATTCCGCCGGTATTTATTACTCTGGCACCATTTTTACCGTAAATTCCCACAGACTTTATTCCAGATAATGAAATCTGTCCTTCGTTTACTCCTTCATAATTTATATAGCCTCCTATAAATCCAGCGGATATACCGTCTAATGCCATTCCAGTCTGAGAAGTCGCTGATCCGTTTACTGTTACATTAGTACCATATCTTACTGCAGAATTAACAGCATTGATTCCTGTAGATGCATTCCCTGAACCCAGATTAACTGTATTTGCCGCTGCATTGCTAAAATCAAATACGCTGTTTTTTATTGCACCTAATGAAAATGTTCCTGTACTTCCGCCGTTTATTACTAAATTTGTTCCAAGCCCGTTTACTGCACCTGTTGATTCAAAGTTAAACAATACTGCGTCTGTACCAGTTATTAATGCGTTTACTGTTCCGCTTACAGTTGTTGCTGTATTTCCTGCTGTATACAATCCAAGGGAATTATTTCCCGAAAGCTCAAGATTCAGTCCGTTTATTGTTACTGCAGAATCCTTGGCAAATATACCCACACCGTCTTTTCCTGTTTTCATTATACC
>RRZU010570330.1_pt1 | contig 16362 bp, 14 predicted proteins | sample 2165561 | NCBI WGS metagenome assembly RRZU01 (sample SAMN10456909, study PRJNA506462) | wastewater metagenome | isolation source: wastewater sludge | place: USA: Moscow, Idaho
TCATTGGCATGGACATTGAAGACATGGAGCCGCTGCAAAAAAAGCTGCACGGCTGCATTTTAAAAAACACCTCCGCAAAGGCGGCCGTGGATATGGCGCTATATGATTTATACGCAAAGCGCTATTCCGCGCCCCTTTATAAAATCTTGGGCGGTGCCAAAACACAGCTGCAAACAGATATCACCATCAGCCTAAACAGCACGGCGGAAATGGTGGCCGACAGCGTTTCGGCTGTGCAAGAGGGCTATCAAATTTTGAAAATCAAGGTAGGCAAGGCGGGTCTTGCCGATGCCGACAGCATTGCCGCCATCCGCGAAGCAGTGGGCAAGGATATTGCGCTGCGTGTTGATGCAAATCAGGGCTGGGATGTCAAAAGCGCGGTGCGCATCATCCGTGCAATGGAGGATAAAGGGCTTGGCATTGATTTGGTAGAACAGCCTGTCAAAGCGCACGACATCAACGGCCTTGCGGCCATAACTGCCGCTGTTTCCACGCCTATTTTGGCGGACGAAGCGGTGTTTTCGCCCGAGGATGCCATACATATTATCCAAACGCGCGCGGCAGATTTAATCAATATCAAGCTGATGAAAACAGGCGGCATCCATAAAGCGCTGCAAATTTGCGCAATTGCCGAAATTTACGGCGTGGAATGCATGATTGGCTGCATGCTCGAAACAAAGCTGGCCGTTTCGGCCGCGGCGCATTTGGCGGCGGCGCAAAGCGTAATTACGCGCGCAGACCTTGACGGCCCCGCCCTTTGCAAAATCGACCCATACACGGGCGGCCCCATCTACACCGCAGGGCAGATTGTCATGCCCACGGCTTTCGGCATCGGCATTACCCAAGTGCCGTTTTCAATGGCATAATGCGTGGCAGATAGCTTAATAGTAAAATCGCCCTTGAAAACAGCTGTTTTCAAGGGCGATTTTGTGTAAACTCTTCAAGTTAAATCTTTCTGTTAAAGCCAATATATGTATAGCTTTAATCGTTGCGCACGCGGTATCCCAGGCTCATTAGGCTGTCGCCCAGATGCACATTTTCCACGGTTAATGCAGGATACACCACCGATAAATCGTAATGGCTAAAATTCCACACGCCTTTAATGCCTAAGTCCACCAGCGTGGGGGCAATGGCCTTTGCGCTCTCGCGCGGCACGCACAATACCGCAATTTCCGGCTTTGCTTCTTTGCCGAACGCGGCCAGCTCATCAATGTGCCGTATTTTTACGCCGCACACCTCGGTGCCAACCTCGGCGGGGTCAATGTCAAACGCCGACACCAGCCGATAGCCGCGCGCCTCGGCGGTAAGATAGCGCGAAATGGCATGCCCCAGCTTGCCGGTGCCGATCAAAATGGTGTCCAGCTTGTGTTCGCTGAACAAAAGCTTTGTCAGCTCGCCCAAAAGCACCTCAACGTTATAGCCGATGCCCTGCTGCCCAAAGCCGCCAAAGCAGTTAAAATCCTGCCGCACTTGCGACGCTGTAGTGCCCATAATTTTTGCAAGCTCACTGGAGGATATTTTGGTAATGCCGTTTTGCTGCATTTCCGATACATAGCGGTAATATTTCGGCAAGCGTTTAATCACCGGCAACGAAACTTTACTTGGATTGTTCATACGCTGTACACTTCCTGTCGTTTAGATTTTTTACAGGGCAATGGTGCGCATTACATAATCGCCGAAGGCTGCTGTGGTGCAGCCAGTGTCACGGCCTGTCACGGCCATAGCTTTCTCGGTAAACATGCATGTGTCAAGCGCTTTGGTAAGCGCATCTGCTTTATCCTGATACCCAATATGCGATAAAAGCATCGCAGCCGCACGCAGCATGCTGCACGGGTCGGCGTATTGGCCGCGCCCCTCTTGCATCATGCGCGGTGCCGAGCCGTGAATGGCCTCAAACATCGCATAGCGCTTGCCGATATTGCCGCTGCCCGCCGTGCCGACGCCCCCTTGAAACTCTGCGGCCTCGTCTGTAATGATGTCGCCATATAAATTCGGCAGCACAAACACCGAAAAGTCGCGGCGGCGTTTCTCATCCACCAGCTTTGCCGTCATGATGTCTACATACCAGTCGTCGGTGGCGATATCGGGATACTTCTCGCCCACGCTTTGGCAAAGCTTTAAAAACTTGCCGTCGGTGGCCTTGATGATATTGGCTTTTGTTACAATCGATACGCGTTTTTTGCCGTTTTTGCGGGCAAAATCATAGGCAAGCTCTGCAATGCGCAACGTGCCGTCGGTGGTGGTAACGGTAAAATCCACCGAAATGCCGTCCTCAATTTCAAAGCCGTAGCTGCCCACTGCGTAAGCACCCTCGGTGTTCTCGCGGAAAAACGTCCAGTCGATGCCCTGTTCCGGCACCTTAACGGGACGCACATTCGCAAACAAATCCAGTTCCTTGCGCATCGCCACATTGGCGCTTTCGATATTGGGCCATTCGTCGCCCGCGCGCGGTGTGGTGGTGGGGCCTTTCAATATGACATGGCAGGTTTTCAATTGCGCCAGCACATCATCGGGAATGGCTTGCAGCTTTGCCGCGCGGTTTTCAATCGTAAGGCCGTCAATTACTTTAAAGGCCACTTTGCCTTTTTCTACTTCCTCTTTCAGCAAAAACGCCAAAACGCGCTGTGCCTCTGCGGTAATTACGGGGCCGATGCCGTCGCCGCCACACACGCCAATCACAATGGTGGGCAGCGCTGCATAATCCACAAAATCGCCCTCGGCGCGCATTTGCGCCACGCGTGCGCGCTGCTTTGTCATCAATTCGGCAAATTTTTCTTTTCCGGTAGCTGTTGTTTCCATATATCAATACCGTTCCTAACTTAAAAAATATCCAATTCCTATGTATCTATTATACTAATTTTAATGCTATTGTCAAATTAATAACGTGCCATCAACTCTCTTTTTGTGATAGGAATAAATGTGCACCGCGCCGTCAAAGCTATCAAAAGAAGTGATAGCGTGGAAAATTTCGTTTCCACGTAGGGCTTTGCACAGTTTCGGGTTTTGTGCGCCGCGCCATAAGCGGCACACAGCACAAAAGGCGCAATCAGGCAAAGCTTGATAGAAAGGAATGGATTTTACGATGGTAGAAAACGCAAAAAAAAGCAAAAAAAAGGAAGAGGATGAGGACGTAGAAAACCAGCGCGTAGAGCAAGAGGCCATTATTGAAACAGGCTCTGTCATGCGCACAAAGGGCAGACACGCCATTCATGTGCTTACGATAATCGGGCAAATAGAAGGGCATTCACTTGCGGCGCAAAATCAAAAAACCACAAAATACGAGCACGTGATACCGCAGCTCATCGCCGTGGAGGAGGACCCCGACATTGAGGGCGTTTTAATCATATTAAACACCGTTGGTGGTGATGTAGAGGCAGGGCTTGCCATATCGGAGCTGGTTTGCGGCATCACAAAGCCCTCGGCAACGCTGGTGCTGGGCGGGGGGCATTCTATCGGTATTCCGCTTGCGGTATCGGCCATGCGCAGCTTTATTGTGCCAACCGCCACGATGACCATTCATCCGGTGCGTCATTCGGGGCTTGTGCTGGGCGTGCCGCAAACCATGAGCTATTTCGAGCGCATGCAAGAGCGCATCACAGGGTTTGTGGCGCGGCATTCGGGCATTTCGGAAAAACGCTTCACCGAGCTGATGATGCACACGGGCGAGCTTGTGATGGATGTGGGCAGCGTGCTGGATGGTGCAGGCGCTGTAAAAGAGGGGCTAATTGACGAGCTGGGCAGCGCCAGCGACGCTTTGCGCTATCTGTATCGCGAGATTGAAAAGAAAAATCCGCCCGCAAAAGCGCGCGCAGCACGCAAAACAGAAACCGCAAAAAAATAATTTTGCGGTCAATAAAAAGAATATCATCATATTGTTTTACTTTCGCTGCAAAAAATGATAAAATAATAAGCAGTTAATGCTGTGCATAGCAGAACATTTACTGCGCTAGCGCCATTGGCGCGCGCACAGGATTTTTGGCCGTGGCATAGCCACAAGGCAAACGTATAGGCACAAAGCAAAGTTGTAATCATTCAAGCGGGCATTTGCAGCTATCCTGCAAAGGCTTGCTTGTACATAAAGGAGTCAATCGAATGGCGGCTGCAAAAAAATCTACCGCAAAGTCTGCTGCAAAGCGCGCGCCAAAGCGGCAGGCAAAACAAAGCATCGACAAAAGCTGGAGCATTTTGGCGTTCGGTGTCGGCATTATTGTTTTGGCGATGACCTACATAAAAGGCGAAGCCGTGTGGACGATGATTCGCACGGTGCTTTTCGCTTTATTTGGCGTGGGCATGTATATTATTGGCCCCACCATTATTTTTGCGGCGGTGCTTATGGCGCTGGGCAAGCCCCTATGGGGCAAGCTTGTAAAGCTGCTGATATTGATGCTGTTTGTTACAGCCACAATGCTGGTGTTCTCGGATATAGACGTGCACATTGTGGGTGTTAAAGAACTGCCGATTCTGATTAAAAAGCTTTACGATTCCGGCCTTGTGCCGCCCGGCAGCACATTGCCGTTTGGCAGCGGCATCTTGGGCGGGCTTTTGGGTGTGCCGCTTTTGCTTTTTTGCGGGCGTCCCGCCGCAAATATTATTTTAGTTGTGCTGGTTTTAGTGGGCGTTATGCTGGTTACAGGCGTTAGCCCGGGCGATGTGTTTTCCTTCTTTTCCGGCCACGCCACAAACGCCAAAGAAAAGCGCCTTGCGCGCCGCGCCGAGGAAGAGGCATATCTTGCCGCGCATCCAAAGCAGAAAGAGGCAGAGCAAGCCCCTGCAAAGCCTTTGCGCCAAAGCGTCTTTGCGGGTGCCTCGCGCCGCAGAAATGCACTTGATATCGATATTCCTCTCGGGCCAGAGGCAGTAGAAACAGCGGCGCTTGCCGATGAAGAAAAGCCGGTGATTGGCCCAGGCGGCACGTTTGGCATGTTTCCGCCAAAGGCAAACGCCAATGCGGATGTTTTTGCAGATTTTGCAGACGAAGCCGATGATGCCGATGATGCCCCCTTTGAAACACAGCCCGCAGCGGATGCGCCTTGCCTTGCCGCACAAAGCACGGTGCCGCCGCAAAACGCCGTTTTGCCGGGCGATGCGCCGCTTGAAGCCCCCATTTCTGAGCTGATTCGCAAGGCTGTTGGCATTGCGCCGGAAATTGTGGCCGATAAAAACGACCAAATGACCATTGTGCCCGCACAAAGCAGCAAAACGGGCTATGCGTATCCACCGTTAAGCATTTTTAAAAAGCAGGTTTTGGCGCAGGAAGAGGGCGTGGAACAAGAGCTGGCACATAACGCCGATTTACTGGTAAAAACGCTGGCCAGCTTTGGCGTGCAAACGCGTGTTTTGGATATCAGCCGCGGCCCCTCTGTTACCCGATACGAATTGCAGCCCCTTGCGGGCGTGAAAATCAGCCGCATTACAGGTCTTGCCGATGACATCGCCTTAAATCTTGCCACGGCGGGCGTGCGTATTGAAGCGCCCATCCCCAATAAAGCGGCCGTTGGCATAGAGGTGCCCAATCGCAAAAGCGTGTCTGTCAGCATCCGCAGCATTTTAGAATCCACGCCCTTTGCCAAAAGCAATTCGCCCTTAACATTGGCACTGGGCAAGGACATCGCAGGCACCTGTCAGGTGGCGGATCTTACCAAAATGCCGCATCTTTTAATTGCGGGCAGCACAGGCAGTGGTAAATCGGTATGCATCAATGCCATTATTATCAGCATGCTATATAAATCCTCGCCCGAGGATGTTAAGCTGATTATGATTGACCCCAAAGTGGTGGAGCTGGCCGAATATAACGGCATTCCGCATCTTTTAATGCCCGTTGTTACCGAGCCGCGCAAAGCGGCGGGCGCGCTTGGCAGCGCAGTGGCCGAGATGGAAAAGCGCTATCGCCTTTTTGCCGAAAGCAATGTGCGCGATATTAAAACCTACAATAAGCTGGCAAGCGAAACCGAGGGCATGGAAAAACTGCCCTATATTGCCATTGTAATTGACGAGCTTGCCGATTTAATGATGGTGGCAGGCAAAGAGGTAGAGGATTATATCTGCCGTATCGCCCAAAAGGCGCGTGCAGCGGGCATGCATTTAATTGTGGCCACACAGCGTCCGTCTGTAGATGTTATCACCGGCCTAATTAAAGCCAATATCCCCAGCCGCATTGCCTTTGCGGTGTCCAGCCAAATTGACAGCCGCACCATTTTGGACGCAGGCGGCGCCGAAAAGCTTCTGGGCATGGGCGATATGCTGTTTTTGCCCGTGGGCGCATCCAAGCCCACGCGTATTCAGGGCACCTATGTGCGCGATGAGGAAATCGGCGAAATGTTAAGCTTTATCAAAAAGCATGGCACAGCCGATTACAACGAAGGCATGATTGAAGAGATGGAAAAGCGCGCCGTTTCCGAAAAATCCAACGCAGCACAGGATGCAGCAGACGATAGCGGCATGGATTCCATGTTTAAAAGCGCCGTAGAAGTGGTTATTGACGCGGGGCAAGGCTCTACAAGCTTGTTGCAGCGCCGCTTAAAGCTGGGCTACGCACGCGCGGCGCGCATTATGGACGAGATGGAAGCAATGCACATCATCGGCCCGTTTGAGGGCTCTAAGCCGCGCCAAGTGCTAATAAGCCGCCAGCAATGGATTGAAATGACCATGCAGCAGGATGCCGATTCGCAGTAAGGGCGTATGCCATATGTGCCCGACAATTACACGCACGCATCCCATTACACACACCATCGTAGGGGCGGATTCCATATCCGCCCGCCGTACTCCCGTTCTAACCTCTGGCCTCTTATCTCTAATATCTAACCTCTAAATGTAGGGGCGGATTTCTCTATGTTCCCGTACTCATACGGGAACATAGCATCGCCCTGTAAAATATATGGGCCGATATCATCGCCCTGTAAATCACACGCGCACATACCATCGCCAAAAAATTATACGGGCGCATATCATCGCCCGCAAAGAATAGGGGATACATGAACGAATTAGCGTTTTTACCGCTGTGCAAGGCGGATTTGGCCGCACGCGGCTGGGACAATGTAGATTTTGTGGTGGTTACGGGGGATGCATATGTCGATCACCCCAGCTTTGGCGCTGCCATTATCAGCCGCCTTTTAGAGGCCGAGGGCTATCGCGTAGGCATTTTGGCGCAGCCGGATTTTTCTTCGGCAGACAGCTTTTGCGAATATGGCCGCCCGCGGTACGGCTTTTTTATCGGCGGGGGCAATGTGGACAGCATGGTGGCACATTACTCTGTGGCCAAAATCCGCCGCCATACAGACGAATACACGCCCGGCGGCCTTGTTGGCAAACGGCCCGACCGCAGCGCCAGCATATACACGCGCCTTGCCAAAGAGGCATATCCCGATTTGCCTGTTATTCTAGGTGGGCTGGAAGCATCTTTGCGCCGCTTTGCACATTACGATTATTGGCTGGATACCGTGCTGCCCAGTATTGTAGAAACAAGCGGTGCAGACATCGTCAGCTTTGGCATGAGCGAGCATCAAACCAAAGAAATTGCGCGTCGCCTTGCAAATGGCGAGGCGGTGGCAGACATTCGCGATGTTGCGGGCACCTGCTTTTTAGCCGATTTTGCACAGCTGCCGCAAAAATATGCCGAATGCGCATCGTATGAAAAGGTAAAAGCCGATAAAATCGCCTATGCCAAAGCGTGCCGCATTCAAATGGATAATCAAGACGTGCTTGCGCTGCCCATTGTGCAAAAGCAAGCGCAGCGCTACCTAGTGCAAAACATCCCCGCAACGCCCCTCACGCGGCGCGAGCTGGATGCGGTGTATGCGCTGCCGTTCACGCGGCGTTACCATCCGTCTTATGATGCCGTTGGCGGCGTGCCCGCTATTGCGGAGGTAGAGTTTTCTATTATACAAAATCGCGGTTGCTTTGGCGGGTGCAATTTTTGCGCCATTGCCATGCATCAAGGGCGGCGCGTTACCAGCCGCAGCGCAGACAGCATCGTGCGCGAGGGCGAACAGATTGCCCGCAGCGAGGGCTTTAAAGGGTATATTCATGATGTGGGCGGGCCCACGGCCAATTTCCGATTAATCAGCTGCAAAAAGCAGATGTCCGAGGGCATGTGTAAAGGCGGCAAGCATTGCCTTGCCCCAACACCGTGCAAAAACCTGCTGGTTGACCATAGCGAATACTTGGACATTTTGCGCCGTTTACGCGCCATCGAAGGCGTAAAAAAGGTGTTTATTCGCAGCGGCATCCGCTATGATTATTTAATGCTGGATGAAAACGAAAGCTTTTTTAAAGAACTGGTTGCATATCATATTAGCGGGCAATTAAAGGTTGCGCCGGAGCACTCGGCCCCCAAAACGCTGCAATACATGGGCAAACCGCCCATTGAGGCGTATAATCGCTTTTCTAAGCGCTTTTATGAGCTCACAAAGCAGGTGGGCAAAAAGCAATATCTTGTGCCTTATTTGATGAGCAGCCATCCGGGCAGCACCCTGTCGGACGCGGTGCTTTTGGCGCAGTATCTGTGCGAAAACAATATCCGTCCCGAGCAAGTACAGGATTTTTATCCCACACCCGGCACGGTGTCTACCTGCATGTTTTACACAGGGCTTGACCCATACACCCTAAAGCCTGTTTACGTGGCGCGTGAAAGCGAAGAAAAGGCGTTACAACGGGCGCTTTTGCAATATTACGAGCCCAAAAATGCGGCGCGTGTGCGCGAGGCGCTGCGCCTTACAAAGCGCGAAGATTTGCTGCCGCTTTTGCTATATGGCACACGCGGCGTACAGGGCACGCCCAATGTGCGCGCCAAAGCGGCAAAGCCCGCAAAAGGGAAAAAGGGCAGGCCTGCCAGCAAAGCAGGCGAACACACCGCGCTGCGCGGCCTTGCGGCAAAAACAGCGGCTGCCAAAATGCAAAAGCCGCCGCTTGCAAAAAAAGGAGGCAATGTATGGCAAGGAGAAAAAATCGAACCGCACGCGAAAGCGCGCCAAAAGCGCTAATTCGCGCCTTTGGCACGGTGATGCTTGCCGTTTTGCTTTTTGCAGTATATTTCAAAATGGCCGATGCAAACCCGTTGCCGCAGCCGTATTCTCAGGCCGATGCAAGCGAAGCACAGGCCTCGGCCACAAAGCTATATTTTATCGATGTGGGGCAGGGCGACGCAATGCTGATTTGCCAAAACGGGCGCTATGCGCTGATTGATGCAGGCACCAAAAGCAGCGAGGCCAATATTATCAAAACGCTTGATGCGCTTAATGTACAAACGCTGGATTATTTGATTATGACGCACCCGCATGCCGACCATATCGGCGGCATGCGCGCCGTGGTAGAAAACTATGCTGTGCAAAAAATGATTTTGCCGGATTTTGAAAAATTTGAATACCCCACCACCAGCACCTTTTTAAAGCTGATGCAGGCCGTGCAGCAAAAGCAAATCCCCACAGAAACAGCACTAACAGGCACCGAATATCCGCTTGGCGAGGGCAAGATAACCATCGTGGGCGATGGTATTATATCGCCGGATTATAACAATATTTCCATCACCACGCGCTTTACGGGTGGCGGGCTGACGTATCTGTCTACCGGCGATGCCGAACTAGAGGCCGAGGAAGCGCTTTTGGCATCCGGGCAGCCCCTACAGGCCGATTTATTTAAGGCGGGGCATCATGGCTCCAGCACGTCCAATTCACGGGCATTTCTCAATAAGGTGCGCCCAAAGGCCGTATTTATCGGCTGCGGCAAAGATAACGAATATGGCCATCCGCACAAAGAGGTGGAAAGCGCGTTTCGGCAAATGGGCGCGGTGGTGTACCGCACCGATCATAACGGCACCATTTTTGCCTACGTTGCGGCCGATGGCTCGGTAAAGCTGCAAGCGGAAAAAATTTAACCATGCGGCAAAAGTGGATGCGGCAAATGTGACTGCGGCAAAACAGGATGCTAGTTCAAAAGCCGCAAATGTAAATCTAAAAATACGCAGAGGTGCAGGATGTATTATTCGGTTGACGCAATCGACGGCGCGCTTGTGCGCCTTGTGGATGATGACGAGGTTTGTAAAGTAGAAAAGCTTCACACATTGCCGCACGCTATTCGCGAAGGGGATGTGTTGCTGTTTGAAAACGGCGTTTACACACAGGCGCTTGAAGAAACACTGCGCCGTAAAGAGCTTGCACGGCAGCTTGTAAAAGGGCAATAAAATGGGATTCAAAAAGGGCGGATGCAATATGCATCCGCCCTTTTTATGTGCGCGATTCGTGGATGTGCAAAGCTTTTCGTATAAAGCCGCTTTTGTATTTAGGATACTATCTTACGCATTCGGCGGCAGCGCGCTCGCCGTCAAACTCCCCTACAATAACGGGCACGATATCGCCCTGTTTTGCCTGTGGCGCTTTTATTAAAACGGGTACATAGCTGCGCGTGTAGCCTGTAAAGGTGGTTGCGTTTACAGGTGTTTCCAGCAGCACTTCCTCGTGCATGCCGCGCATCGCGCCGATTATCTTCGCGCGCACAGCGTCCGCGTGGCGCTGCATCGCGCGCGAGCGCTCCAGCTTTACCGCTTCGGGGATTTGCCCCGCCAGCTTTGCGGCCGCCGTGCCCTCGCGGCGCGAATAGCTAAACACATGCACCTTCAAAAACCCAATTTTTTCAATAAAGGCCATACTCTCGGCAAAATCTTCTTCGCTTTCATCGGGAAAGCCTACGATGATATCCGTAGTAAAGGTGGCAAGCGGAAATGCCGCGCGCAAGCGCTGCACCACGTTTTCGTATTGCGCGGTATCGTAAAGGCGCGCCATGCGCTTTAATGTGCGGTCGCATCCGCTTTGCAGCGAAAGATGAAACTGCGGGCAAAGCTTGTCGCATGTGCAAAGGCGCTCGATAAATGCGTCCGTTACCAAATCCGGCTCAAGCGAGCCATAGCGAATGCGCTTTACCGCATCTATTTGTGCGGCCTTTAGGGTAATGTCTTCCAAATTGGTGTTTGTATCTTTGCCGTAGCTGGATAAATTAATGCCCGTCAACACCATTTCGGCAAAGCCCTTTTCGCATAGCAAACGCAGCTCGTTTAAGATATCGCTTTCGGCACGGCTGCGCACATTGCCGCGCGCTTTGGGTATCACGCAGTAGGTGCAGTGTCGGTCGCACCCGTCCTCAATTTTCACAAACGCGCGCGTGTGCCCCTGCAAATCCTCCAGCGGCAGTTCTTCGTACACCTCGCCTTTGGTATGGGGCACAATATCCACAATGCGCTCTTTTGTGGCAAGAAAGCGGCGCACATTCTCCACAATTTGCCCGCGCGCGGCACTGCCTGTGATAATGTCGGCCTCCATCACTGCAAGAGCGCTTTCGGGAAATGCCTGCGGAAAGCACCCCGTCAGCACTGTCACGGCTTCGGGCTGTTCGCGCTTGGCGCGCCGCAGCCACTGGCGGCTTTTTTTATCGCCGCCCGCCGTCACGGTGCAGCTGTTTACAACATACACGTCTGCCGCTTCACCCTCGGCGGCAATTTCATATCCGTTTTCACTAAAAAGGCGCATTAAAGCGCCGGTTTCATTTTGATTAACCTTACAGCCCAGTGTGTAAAATGATGCTTTCATCCCGCTATTCCCTCAATTCTGACTTCTGCTTTCTTATTTCTAACCTCTAAAAGTATACACAAAAACCCGCAAAATCACAATATCCCTTTTTAAAACAGCGCCTTTGCGCGCTGATGCTGTGTTTTAAAAGGCGCAAACGCGCAAGTAAACAATTGCAATACTATCCTTGCCGTTTGCCGCATAGAATTAGTGAACGCAAATATCGGGGAGGAACATTTACTATGAATATCAAAAAAGCCTCGTCACTGCTTGTGGCATTTTCTTTAGCGCTAACGCTGGCGCTTCCGATATCAGCGTCCGGCGGGGCGCTGCCTGTGGATGTGCCGGCAAATGCCAATATCACGCTGCCCACCTTTGATGTGCCTTGCCGCAACGCGCTTTTAATCAGTGCAGATACAGGCGAGGTGCTATATGAAAAAGCGCCGGATGCCGAAGTGTCGATTGCCTCTATTACAAAGGTGATGACGCTTTTGCTTACGTTTGAAGCCATAGATTCGGGCAAGGTAAGCCTGAGCGACAAGGTGCCCACCAGCGTGCATGCTTACGAGATGGGCGGCAGCCAAATTTGGCTGGAGCCGGGCGAAGAATTTACGCTGGACGAAATGCTAAAGGCCATTTGCGTGTCCTCTGCCAATGATGCCGCTGTGGCAGTGGCGGAGTTTATCGGCGGCTCCGAGCCCGTATTTGCCGAAATGATGAATCGCCGTGCCGCCGAGCTTGGCATGACGCACACACATTTTATCAACGCCTGCGGCCTTGACGAGCCAGGCCATTATTCCAGCGCACGTGATGTGGCATTGATGTCGCGCGAGCTGTTAAAGCACAAGGATGTGCTAAAATACACAAATATTTGGATGGATTCGCTGCGCGGGGGCGCAACACAGCTTGTAAATACCAATAAGCTTTTAAAAAGCTATTCCGGCATCACAGGCCTTAAAACAGGTACCACAGGGCAGGCAGGCCGCTGCATTTCTGCCACGGCAGAGCGCGAGGGCATGGGGCTTGTTGCGGTGGTGCTGGGCGGTGTAACCAGTGAAGAGCGCTTTACAGCGGCGATGGAGATGCTGGATTATGGCTTTGCCAATTACGAAGCGGTGGCCTTTCCGCCCGTGGCCGGTGCCGCCACAAGCCTGCCTGTAGCGCTTGGCGCTGAAAAGGAAGTGGCGCTGGTATACCACACGCCCGAAAAGGTGCTGGCCAAAAAAGGCAGCGGCGCAAGCCTTTGTGCCACGCTTACGCTGCCGCAAAAGCTGTCTGCACCTGTGCAAAGCGGTGTAGAGGTGGGCGCAGTAACGCTGAAAAGCGGCGAAACCGTGATTGCTTCTTACCCCATTGTAACGGCAAAATCGGTGGATAAGATGGATTTCAACACCGGCATCAAGCTGCTTTTTGACGCGCTTACAGCACTGTAATTGATTTTTTATTTTACAAGAAAGAGGTTTGCACCAATCGGCTGCAAGCCTCTTTCGCTTGTGCCAATCAAACACATAAATTTTATCACTTGTCGGCTTGACAGTTTGCCCCCTTTCCTATATATTTAGTATAGAACAAATTTACATTTGCGAAAGACAAGGATAGGGCAAAAGCTTGAAGGCCATGCTTTCAAGCTTGGGCTTTGCAGGCAGCTTTTTCAAATAAGCAATTTTTGCAAAAGAATATTGTTTTTTGTAAAGCAGCCGCAATCCCTCGGAAAGGAAAGAATGTTACTATGAGCGTTCGTTTTAACGATAAACACCTAAAAGGCTTTGTGTCCGCAAGCGAATTTACCGCAATTTATCCGCAGGTGCAGCTTGCGCATACACAATTATTGGAGAAAACAGGCCCCGGCAATGATTTTCTTGGCTGGGTAGATTTGCCCGAAAATTATGATAAAAACGAGTTTGCGCGCATTGAAAAAGCGGCCGAAAAAATCCGCAAAGATTCTGCGGTGCTCGTTGTAATCGGCATCGGCGGCAGTTATCTTGGCGCACGTGCGGTGATAGAGGCTGTAAAAGGCACTTTGTACAATTGCACTTGCAAGGATACGCCGCAGATTTTTTATTGCGGCAATTCCATTAGCTCTGGCTATTTAAAAGAGGTGCTCGCGGCGTGCGAGGGCAAGGATATCAGCGTTAATATTATTTCCAAATCCGGCACCACCACGGAGCCGGCGGTGGCTTTCCGCATTTTTAAAGAGCTTTTAGAAAAAAAATATGGCAAAGACGGCGCAAAAGCGCGCATCTATGCCACCACCGATAAGGCGCGCGGCACGCTGAAAGAGCTTGCCGACAAAGAAGGGTATCAAACCTTTGTTGTGCCCGACGATGTGGGCGGGCGATATTCGGTGCTGACGGCGGTTGGCCTTTTGCCCATCGCGGCGGCTGGCATCGACATTGATGCGCTGATGCGCGGCGCACAAAACGCGCGCGCGGCCTTTGCCGCATGCACCCCCCAAAACGATTGCTATCGTTATGCCGCTGCGCGCAATATCCTGTATCGCAAGGGCAAAAGCGTAGAGCTTTTGGCCGCATACGAGCCTAATTTCACCATGATGAACGAATGGTTTAAGCAGCTTTACGGCGAAAGCGAGGGCAAGGACTGCAAGGGCCTTTTCCCCGCAAGCGTTGTGTTCTCCACAGATTTGCACTCAATGGGCCAATTTGTGCAGGATGGCGCGCGCATTATGTTTGAAACCGTTGTGGATATCCAAGCGCCCACCGAAGAGCTTTTTATTGAAAAAAGCGCCGATAATTTTGACGGGCTGGATTTCCTTGCGGGGCAAAACATGAGCATTGTAAACCGCAAGGCTATGCAGGGCACTATATTGGCACACACCGAAGGCGGCGTGCCCAATATCCTGTTAGAGGTAGATGCGCTGGATGCCGAAAACATTGGCTATCTTGTGTATTTCTTTGAAAAGGCTTGCGCCATTTCCGGCTATATGCTGGGTGTAAACCCGTTTGACCAGCCCGGCGTGGAAAGCTACAAGAAAAACATGTTCGCGCTGCTTGGCAAGCCCGGCTACGAGGCCGAAAAGGCGCGCCTTGAAGCCCAATTACAGTAACCACACCGGATGGTGTTAAAATAAAGGAGGTATTCCTATATGATTAAACTGATCGTTGGCGGCAAAGGCTCCGGCAAAACCAAAGCTATGATTGACATGATCAATTCGGCTGCGAAAACTACACCCGGCAATATCGTGTGCATTGAAAAATCCATGAAGCTCACTTATGATATTGACCATGCGGCACGTCTGATTGACGTAGACGAATACAAAATCAACGGCTATGCCATGCTGTATGGCTTTGTGGCAGGCATTTTGGCAGGCAACTACGATATCGTTGAGGTTTATATCGACGGCGTTTTAAAAATCGGCAATCAGGATATCGACGGCCTTGCAAAGCTTTTGCAGGATTTGGATGTTTTGGCTGGCGAAAACATTAAGCTGGTGCTTACGGTATCGCAAGATCAGCAGCTTTTACCCGAAGGCGTTAAACAATATCTCTAATCGCGGTGCGCGGCGGGTAATGGGCAAAAAGCAGAAGTCCGTTGGCGGGGGCTTGCCCCCGCCAATTTTATTGTGCTTTCGCCTAAAAATTCACGCTTGACATTTTATACAATTGCGGTTATAATAATTTAGCAACCTTTGAGGATAGAATTATGCTGTTAGACATTCGCAAAATTTTCAATACCTATGATGCCCCCGTTAAGCACAGCCTTACGGTGGATTTAAGCAAAGCGGATTTTCAAGGTTACACAGTGCCCACACCCGCAAGTGTACAGGCAGTGCTTTCACTGGATGGCAGCGTTTTGTCGCTGGACATCAGCGTGCATGCTGTGCTTTGCGCCGATTGTGCCCGTTGCACAGACCCCTTAACGCAAACGATAGAAACGCATCGCGTTTATCTGTTGCGCAAAGAGGATATGCTGATGGAAGACACGGAGCTTACCTTTACCCCTGACGGCAAGCTGGATTTGCAAGAGCTTGCATATACCGAGCTAGTGCTTGAAGTTCCCACAGTGCTGCTGTGCAGCGATACCTGCGAAGGGCTTTGCCCGGTTTGCGGCCAAAAAAAAGCGCTTGGATGCTCTTGCGCGGTTTCGGCTGTGGACGAAAGGCTTACAATATTGAAACAACTGCTATAGTTTTTATTAACTATTTCGTAGTGATTCACACATGAGGAGGTGCTTAAAATGGCAGTACCAAAGAGAAAAGTTTCCAAGGCGAGACGTGATAAAAGACGTTCCTCTGTGTGGAAGTTGACTGCGCCCACACTGGCAAAGTGCACACAGTGCGGCGAATATAAACTTCCCCATCAAGTATGCGGCAATTGCGGCTACTACAAGGGCAAGGAAGTCATTAAAAAGGAAGCGTAATCTTCCTTAATCGCAAAAGGGGAGGGAGTAATCCTTCCCCTTTTATTTTTCATTTACGCGCCAGCGCTTTCGCGTGCATACTTTGGCATGCAAAAGCGGCGATATTCTATCATGCAATGCAGCGGAAAGGCAGGGCCTTTTATGGCAGTAAAAATACAAGATGTGGAAAAGGGCTCTCCGGCGGCTGCCGCAGGCCTAAAGGCAGGCGCCACGCTGTTAAGCGTGGATGCAAACGAAATTAACGATATGCTGGACTATGGCTTTTACACCCAGCACGAAAAGCTGGATTTAGCCGTCATGCAAATGGGCAAGCTGTCGTACCTGCACATCGAAAAGCAAGAGCAGCAGGATTTGGGCTGTGTGTTTGAAAGCTATTTGATGGACAAAAAGCATAGCTGCAAAAACCATTGCATGTTCTGCTTTATAGACCAAA
>RRZU012445378.1_pt1 | contig 16358 bp, 12 predicted proteins | sample 2165561 | NCBI WGS metagenome assembly RRZU01 (sample SAMN10456909, study PRJNA506462) | wastewater metagenome | isolation source: wastewater sludge | place: USA: Moscow, Idaho
ACACGATCATATTTTCCGGCAAGCTGTTGTAACGCATCACGCAGTTTATAAATTTTATGTTTTGACTCTAAAGCATAAGCCAATGCCCCGAGGCTTGGGCTGGCTGGAATCACATCCAAATTTTTAAAAGGGGATTGGTGCACATAACTTTCTAAGCCTTTAGCGCGCCCTTTGAGGATCGAACCAATGGCACTGCCCAATAGACTTTTATTTTGAGTCGTTCCAAGTACTTCTTCAAAATAGTTTTCAATATTGGGTTCTAAGGCTGGCTTGTCTGCCGAATACGTTGCGTCATCGCCCAATACATACTGGCTCGAATTCGCTTGCGGATCGAGATCAATCAGTAAGGTTTTTAAGCCTTGATGTGCACTAATTGCCGCTAAATTCACTGCAATACTGGATTTGCCGACACCACCTTTTGTTTTCGGGCATTGAATTATTGTGTCAATATAGTCTAATTCATTATATTATATTAAATATATATAGATTATATGTTTAGTTAATCATTGACATATGTCAATCATATTTTTTTTGTTTAGGAGACTACTTTGGACAGTAGATTTTTAAAAGGATATCCAAGACTAAGTACCATTCTGAACGAAAAATTCATGATCAACTTACATGAATCATTGCCAGAAAAATTAAAAAATAAAACACCAAATATGAATAGCTATGCAGCTTTCATTGATATCACAGGTATTGGCAGTAATCACCCATATACAGGCATGGATATTCTTAATAGTGAAAAGCTAGCCTACGAACAGTTAAAGCTTTTTGCTGGATTTGTGCATACTGAATATTCTGATTTACCAAAACATAGTAAACATCTCATTATATGGTCTCACTTAACTGCGATCTCTAAATTTGTAGGTTTAAATGGCATCACATTAGACACCAGTAACCTATTGAGATCCAATGAAGATGAAATTAACAAGCTTATTGAAGGTTATAAATCATACCCTATAGATTTAGAGCGAAAGCGTTACTACGAAGGGTGGACTGTAATTTCGCAAGACGGTTTTACTAGGCGATACCAATTACAGAAAATATATGATGCTTACGGTAAAGAATTTGCTTTAGAAGTTCACAGATTTATAGAAAAATATGCTCTAACAAGAATAGATACAACTCTACGCTCATCATTAGAGCAAATTATTTTGTTATTCAATGAGTTTATATCATTAGTCGATAGTGTTGAGGAACTAAAATATAACCTCAATCATGGCAATTCTTATTACTTCATGCTTAATGTTTACCATCATTTTTTTGCCAAACGAATTGTAAATGGTGGATTGCCTCATTCAGCTATAAAAGACTGGTCTAGAATGATAGCACAGTATACGAGTTGTTTTCTTGAGGGGGGCTTATTTGAACCCCCACTTTACCCGTTTGTTATTCCAAAGTTTAAGAAACCGAAAGAAGATAATAAAGCATTTCCATCTGGCGGTTCATTTACAAAAGAAGAACAAGAACAATTGTATGGTGATATTCCACTGTACATTAAAGATGAAGAAGTCATTACTAAGTTACAAACACGATTAGAAAACGAATTTAATCATATAAGACAAGCACTTGATAAGTATGTTCATTCGTATATTTCTAACTATAAACGAGTTGAATCATTAAGCGGAAGTGTCAGAGTACAACCATTAGGTTTTCGAATAGCTGAAAAAGGTGGTGTCAATTGTGGATTAAACCAACCAGCTAATACTTTAGCAACACTAAAGCACTACGGTATCGGACAATGTTTTAAGCCTGTAGTTAACATTGATGGCAATACGGTAGATAACAGAAAGTTTTCTAATTACATACTAGGCCTAACAAACAGAACAGAAGCGTTTAATCAACTTTACCGTGTTAATAAAAATTTTATTATTTCAGTGTATGTACTACTTGTTCTAGAGCATCCATCTATAACACCAAGCTGGTTTAAAACATGGGAATTGTACGATAAAAACGGAAATATGACAGGCTACAAGCAAGTTGGTAATCACTGGATAATTTCATCTTTCAAAAAACGTAAGGGTGCAACACAAGCACAGCAAGACGTAGTACTAACAAAGTATTCAAAGTACCTCGTTGATATGCTTATTGAAATGACCTCATTTGAACGAGATTGTTTGAAAGCTATTGGTGATAATAACTGGCGTTTTATACATTTATACGCATCAGTTAGAAAAGTTAATGTCTTGACAAGACTATCTGGAATTATCCTAGCTAATATTGAAACTCAGGGACTTTCAGATCTAAAAAGAGTGCTTTCCCAAGCTCAATATAATGAGAATGGACACGCATATCTATGTGAGAGTGAAATCCATGCTCTGATATCTGTTTTTAGCCTACGAAATATTAGGAAAAAGAAAGGGATTTACACTTACCTTGAAACTCGTTCAATTCAAGAGGTAAGCAAAAAACTGGGGCATAAGCAAGTCAATCTTGAAGTATTAGAGGCATATTTACCACAAGCATTGCTAAATTTTTTTAATGATCGTTGGGTTCGTATTTTCCAAAATACCTTAATGTTTGAAGCTATGAAAGATTCTGAGCTACTGAATGAGGCATTTGATTTTGACATAAAACATCTTGATCAATTTCTTGAAAACCACAAGATGGGTGAGTTTCCTGAACACATGATAGAAATTGAAAATATAAAAACAAAAGAAGAAGAAGAACAGGTTAGGCGAAAACTAGATGCTCTTGTTTTCATGATTAGTCCCTCTATTTTGCAAATGCTGATAGCTATACGTACTGTAATTGAGGAATATAACGACGATATACCTGAAAAAGTACAATATTGGTACATGACAGCTGTTTTCATTTTGTCCCAGTATGAATGCAAAGATAAGTCAAAACGTATTGTTAACGTTGACTCCACTATTGATTTTTACAACACGGCATTGAAGCAACCGCTCGATATTGAGAAAGTAAGACAAGGAATCATTACATGCGCACGGAACTAAGCCAAAATTTAAAACTTGCTTACTCAAGCACAGAGAATCCTCTAGTTAATATGCAAGCTGATGAGATTAAAACTATATTAAGACAGGCAGTTGCCGCAAATGACATTCAAACTATGGCGAATGCAACAAACTTGTATACACAATCATTTATTACTATTGATTACAAACCTATATGGTTAAAGTCATCCTTTGAAAGTAATCAGTGGAAAATTGAATTCCCTAAAAGCAAAAATCTTTCCAATAGCTCTTCAACTGTTGTTCCATGGAATGAAATAAAGCTAGATGATGGAAGTTTCTTAAGCGAACCACGCCATAGTAAATTATTAAATACTTTTAAGCGTTGGTTAATCAATGTTGATAATCCAGCCCTTAACGCTGGAAGACTATGTAAATTATCATCATCTAGAAGCAAGTTGTATCGTGTTCTAAGGTTGATTGAATGCATCACTTTTAATGCTACTACAATTAAGCTGAGTACAATGCATCTATCACTTATCAGTAAGGATTTTCTTTTAGATATTTTAGTATCAATATTAACTGTTGACAGATATGGGATCCCCACATACTTAAAATTTGAAGAACATACTCGTAGTGAACTTATCAAAGCATCATCTACATATCACTCCACAGAAAGTAAGAAGTGTCTTCTGAATGTATTCAACTTTAATAAGGATGAATATAATAAAGCTAACAACTTGATTATCGATAGATTTATCAATAAAAATGGCACTTTTGATTGCGGAGAATTTAAAAAATTTATTTTTAAGCAGAAAGCATTTTTATCAATTAAATCAAATGTTTTTCTTGAATATATGGTGCATGAAGATTACTGGCCAAAAGAAAGGTTCTTCGGCCTGTATCCTCCATCACAAAGCACACGTAAAATATCAACCACTGAAAGTTATGATGACATCAATCGTTTAACCTTAACAAGACTAATCAGCTCACTTAAACAGTTATCATTTTCTGCAAATCAAGAACAAATTCAGATAGATCACACAATATTTAGCAAATTGAATTTTAATAGTGTTGCTAGATTGGTTGATATTGCTGAAAGTGGAAGCTTTAAAACACTCCCAGTAGTACCCACACTGAACTTAATGCGAGATACATTTGAATTTTCATTTCTACATATTGATGAAATTCTTGAATCCGTATTTGATGTATTCGAGTTTCAAATTAACAAAAGAAAGACAGAATTGCCTCTTAACAGATATTCACGCAGTAATTTTACTGATCTTGTAAACCGCTTATATCCGAATAAATTAGCGTGTGGAGATTATTTGGCCTCTAATGTTAATATTGATATTAAAAAAGCATCGCTATATAGCAACACGATAATCAATAGATATAATATATTAATAACAAGTGTACAGTTTTTATTTGCAATATTTTCTGCAAAAAGATCCAATGAGATCAATAGTTTAAAGCCTTATTTAAATTTATACCCAGATATAAATCCAGATGATACAGGTTATGACACTGTTTTTTCTGTTAAGAGCTTAGTAATGAAAACAGGGGTCGGTGGCGATAATGAAGTCAAAGCAACTACACAAAGACCAATAATTCGTTCTGTTGCGAGGCTCATGTGGAAAATTGAAGCATTTAACAAGAAAATTATAGAACTCGGTATTAAATTGCCAAGATTATTCAATTTATTAGGAACATCAGAAAAAACATTACAGTTCACTAATTCAATAACAATTTCTCCTTATACATATATTTGTGATTATTTTGAAACACCGTTTATAAATGAAAATGGTATACCCAAGAAACTATATTTTTCAAACCATCAATTGCGAAGATTTTTTGCAATGATGTTTTTCTGGACAAACGGTTATGATGGGCTTGATACAATTCGTTGGATGCTCGGACATAGTTCAACAGAGCATCTGTATCACTACATCACAGAGTCGAATAATGGTGCTGTATTGAACGGCATTAAAGCAGCACACCTCGTAAATGAAGTGCAGAATGGACAGCTTGAGACGATTGATATATTACGTAAGGCAATTAGCCAATATTATGACGTTGAGCAAGCAAATATTGAGCTAGAGCGGATTTCAGATGCAGTTCGTGATTATATTGATGATGAAGATTTTGAAACAAGACCATCACATATTAGTAATGCGGATATTAGTGCAATTGAAAATACTATTTACAAGTTACTACACGATGATGTTATTCGACTAGAACCTGAGTTTTTTACAATTGAACGTGAGGGTGTTGCTATTCAAGATTACCGCATGATCTTAGAAGTTAGAGAGTTATTTTAATGCAAATCTTACAGAAAAACCAAGACAAAGTATCTAACACAAAGATACTGCTCATCAACATCATCAATGAACCCAAAAAGTACAACACACCTGAAATCCAAAACGCCTTATCCAGTCAACGCAAGTTGGCTGCATTTTCTAGTGAAAAATACGCTCTTGCATCTTGCAGTCTCAATACTTTGAAGAATGCAGCAGAATACTGTTTACCACGTGGTTTTATTGAACTGGATGAATTACGCCAAAATGCAAAAATAGCATTTGAGAAAGAGATAGATAAAGATTCAAAACCTAAGCATAACACTAAAGCATATTTCGAAAAACGTTTAAAGAATGTTGAAATAGAGCTAGATAAGAGCGAGCGCGCCATAATGGGTTTAACTACTATCATTGGTGAAATGTCATCAGAACTAGCTAGGATGGCCAACTCAAGTAACATGACCAATGAACAACGTCAGGCTATCTATCAAGACGTGAATAATAAACTACAGCATAAATTATCGTTTACTTTAGGGAGTAAATGATGCCAGTTAAAACAATCAAAGATTATGTGGGTTTCAGCTATTATTCAAACATCAAAAAAAAGCTCAATTTAACAAAGTCACAAACAATTCCATATGTAACGTATGACAATGGTATACCGTGTTATGAAGTAAACCTTTATTTACTATCAAAGTTGGAAGAAGGTAAATCTACACGTGTCGGTGGTGGCACATTACGTACATATGCAAACCAACTCATTCATCTGGTTAACTTTTGTTATAATAACAATATAACATTTACTCAATTAACTGATTCTCATTTTTCTCTTTTTATTAGGGGATTAATAGCAAAACGTGATAGCTTAGGCAACCTAAAGCGCACCGGCAAACAAGTACGACAAATAGGTACTCAGTGCATCCACTTCCTAATATATGTTCAGGATTTTTATCATTTAGATAATTTTATTGGTCAAGATAAAGGCTGCACGATTAGAATTAAAATTAAAAAGACAAGTCAAAAGATTGAGGGTAATAAACTATTCAACAGCGAAAGTCCAACTCACAACTCCTTTCCTAGTGATACACCCCTGAAACGCAGACATCCTGTGTCGGAAGATTCAGCAATGAAAGTCTGGGAGCATATCAACAATGAACCTAATAGAGAAAAACGTATTCGCGATGTTGCTCTCTATTCATTTTTGGAGACTACAGGTGCACGCAACTCTGAAGTTCACATGGCCACGGTAAAAGATATTGATAATGCTCTAATGCAAGGTGACGCACCATTATTGAGAGTCACAACATTAAAACGTAACAACCATGAACGCTTTATTCCCGTACCGCAAGCATTTTTGAGCACTATTATTCAATACATTCGCAAGGTTAGACGTAAGATTATCAAAAGAACTATTGGAGCAGCTAACGATCACGGTTACCTTTTTGTGAACCTAAATAATGGTGAGCCTTTATCAGCAGAATCAACACGTAGACGAATGAATGAATGGAAAACAGCATGTGGAATTAAAGAGAGTTTTCATCCCCATTTGTTCCGTCATGCCTTCATCACCAACACTTTAAAAAGAATCATTTTGCAGCACAATAATATCAATAATACAGATGATTTTCGTAAGCACCTACTACATACCGAAAAGTTTAAGTTGGAGCTACAGCAATGGTCAGGCCACACTAATATTAGCTCATTAAACACATATATTGATCTAGTATTTGCTGATATTAACGGCTATCAAAAAGTATATGATATAGCATCGTTAGTTAATGCTGCTGAAGATATATTAGTTAGAGCTAACACATTGGCGAGCCAAATCAAGGGTAAACTAATTGATATTAATGAAGCCACAAGTGACTTTATTGAGCTTGTTGAAGCGTTTAAAAATGATGTTAACAATGCTGCATCAAGAGTCAAAGAACAAGAAATTGAACAATAATATGTATCAGTTTATATATCCCCCTCTGACATTAGATCAGCGCCATTTCTAGTTTATGTTTGCGTTTTACCCAATCAGGTACTAAACGTTCTAGCAATTGATAAAATTCAGGGCCATGATGATAATGCTCTAAATGACATAACTCATGGATGATTACATACTCAATACATTCTTTTGGAGCTTTAATCAGATCAAGATTTAAAGTCAATGTTCTACTTTTTGACAGGCTCCCCCAGCGTTTTTTGAGCTGCATGATTTTAAGATTAGGCTCTTCAGCATCTGGTCGCTTAAATTTCTCCCAGCACTCTGAAAATACCTTATTTAATTGTAAATCGGCTTTTTTTCGATACCAGCCACTTAGCAGAGACTCAACATGCTCAGGTTTACCACAGGTAGATGTTACCCAAAAGAAGCCTGCTTGCAGCACCACTCCGTTGTCAGTTCCTACCTCAATTTTTAGGCGATACTTCTTGCCTAAATACAAATGGCTTTCACCACTGACGTATTTTCTCGAAGGTGTTCTTGGGTCGAACTGGTCAAAGTAGAGAATTTGACGTTTGATCCACCGAGCACGCTTTTTAACTTTGGCTTCAATTGCGTCGCGGTCGGTGCCTTCAGGTGCTTTAACAAAAACCGATTTATCAGGGTAAACCGATATCTCTAGCGACTTACGTTTAGAAAAAACCAACTGGAAGGGGATTTCTCCCCCTCCATACACAACAACTAGCTTTTCAGTACTTGCCGGTGGCATATCGGCTTGCTTGATGGTTGATGGCATCAAGAATGCCTCCGATGCTTCGCAACTTGCATGGTTTTATCAATTATTTCATCCATTTGCTCTAAGCTCAGTGTCACACCGTATTGCTCTTTGACTTCATCATAAAGAAAATCGTCAATATCATTCATGGCCATTTTTTGAATATCAGAATCGTCCCAAAAATCGACCTTCCAATGATTATCAATGATTTTCTGTATCGCTAAGGATGTTTGAGCGGCTATAGCATCTAATTGATCATCATCTAATCCGTTGAGTGTTCCCACTTGCTGAAACTGTGGCTTAATCAAGCCAAAGTAAGCACAGGCTTCGTCATTCTCACGAATACAATCAGGCATATCGTCATGCTGCTTAGTGGCCACTTTGTTACGAATATCAATCACCCGATTGAGATACTCCAGATCTGATAAGCGTTTGGCCTTAAAGTCATCAATAGCCGCTTGGATCAGCTTTGAAAATTTTTCATAAAACGTAGGATCTTCATCCATATTCTCCGAAATACTACGCTTAGTTGCATGAGCAATGGTGTCCGCTTTCGATGCTATTGTTTTAGCTTGATAAACCCCTTGCTCTTCTTTCACTGCGGTAAACATTTTTTCATCAAAAATATTCACCGGCTCGTTAAGCTGAGTGACCTCATTGGCTTGAATATGAGTATCCAGCAGCTTTTTAATTTTTGGCTCGTAGTCGCGATAATCAATCGCCTCAGCATAACGCAACTTAACCGCGGCCTTTAAGTTCTGAAAACGCTTTAAATCATTTTTATAGGTTTGTAGCTTTTTCTCATCGGAGTTCATAATGAACTGCTCAGACGATAAAGCGATAGCTAAAGATTTACTGTATGCCGATAAGCATTCATAAAACTCTTCGCGCAATTCATCATCGGCCAATAACACCTCATAGGCTTCTTCGTCTTTTGAGTTTTTTACCTCTTTAAACAAATCCCATAAGTCAGAGTAACGCTGTGACAGCTTGAGCACTTCTTCGTTGATTGATGTCAGCGTGCCCGCCAAGTCATCTTCATCAAACCCTTCAAAAGCTTCATACATGGTCAGCGCTTTGTCTAACTCGCCCAATACGCTGGCATAATCGATGATATAACCAAACTCTTTGCCTTCGTACAATCGGTTAACCCGAGCGATAGCCTGTAACAACGTGTGCTCTCTCAGCTTTCTACAAAGGTACAATACTGTATTTCGCGGCGCATCAAAACCAGTTAATAATTTATCAACCACAATTAATATTTCTGGGTCATCACCATATTTAAATTGGTTGATGATTTGCTTGGTATACTCTTCTTCAGAACCAAAGCGCTTCATCATTTTGTCCCAGAATTTACCCACTTCATCGGTTGGCCCTTCGCCCACTTCGTCGTGGCCTTCACGGGTATCAGGGCCAGAAATCACGACTTCAGTGGTCACCGTGCCAATCTCTTGTAGAAATTGCTGATACTTTAACGCGGCTGATTTACTAGGGGCGACAAGCTGAGCCTTAAAGCCGGTACCTTGCCAGTTAGCACGAAAATGCTCGCTGATATCAAAGGCGCGCATATAAATCACCTGATCGGCTTTATTCAACATTTCCGCACGGGCGTATTTCTTTTTAAGGTCAGCTTTTTGTTCTTTACTTAAGTCTACCGTGTGGCGCTCAAACCATAAGTCGATAGCCGATTGCTTCTGCTCCATTTCAACATGTCGGCCTTCATACAGTAGGGGTAATACTGCTTCATCGGCGACCGCTTGTTTAATAGTATAGTGCGGCTCAATCAGACCTCCAAATTTGGCAAAGTTATTCTTTTCTTTTTTCAGTAGCGGTGTACCGGTAAAACCAAGAAAACACGCATTGGGCAGCATTTGGCGCATTCTGGCCGCCAATGAACCAAAGTTGGTACGGTGACTTTCATCGACCAGCACAAAAATATCGTACGACTCATCAACAAACTTTTCCGCCACCCAGCCTTTATCAAATTTGTGAATAAGCGTGGTGATCAGGCCCACTTTGTTTTTCAGGTGTTTCACCAAGTTACGACCTGAGGTTGCACGTTCACGGCTTAAACCACAGGCCGTAAAGGTATTGCCAAGCTGTTTATCAAGGTCGTCTCGGTCGGTGACCAAAATAATTCTTGGGTTGATCAACTGTGAATCCAGCGCCATTGCACGAGTTAACATCACCATGGTGAGCGACTTACCTGACCCTTGAGTATGCCAAATAACACCGCCTTGGCGATTTTCTTTAGCGTTGTTTTTCTTGATCCGAGCGATGGTCGCTTTAATCACAAAATATTGCTGATAACGGGCCACTTTCTTAATGCCACCATCAAACAGCGTAAAACGGTATACCAAGTCTAATAATCGATCTGGGCGGCATAAGCTGTGAATGGCGTTGTCTTGCTCAGTGACCAAGCGCTTGCCTTCAGCCTCTAACGCATCAAAAAATGGGCGAGCAGCGGCAAACTCGCCACTAAATAATAGTGTTTTAGTGTCATCGTTTAGAGCGGTATTTACACCTTTGTCGACATCGGCGGGCTTATCTTCCTGCTCTTTCCACACACCCCAAAACTTCTTAGGCGTGCCTGCTGTAGCATATTGAGCGGCGTTTTTATTCACCGCCAATACTTGCTGCACATAGGTGAAGAGGCGTGGAATATAGCCATCACCTTGGTTACGAATATTTTGTGATACCGCTTGCTCAACATCCACTTTAGGCGATTTACATTCAATCACGCTAAAAGGAATGCCATTCACAAACAGCACAATATCGGGGCGCACGGTTTCTGTACTGCGAGCTCGCTCAACAGAAAACTCTGCCACCACATGAAAGCTATTATTTGAAGGTGTTTTCCAATCAATATAATTGAGAGTAAAACTCTTTAAGTCACCTTCAATAGTCTGCTCCATGGCTGAACCTAAGGAGATTAAATCGTAAATAGCCTCATTGGTTTTTTGGAGACCATCAAAATTAATGTTTTTTAGCTTTTGAATTGCGGTTTGGATATTCTCTTCACTAAACCGGTAATTGCCACCTTTATAGTTGATGCGGTTGATCTTTTTTAGCTGTTGGCGAAGCACTCCTTCCAAAATCACATTGCTGCTGCGCCCACCACGTTCTGCCAATGCCTGCTCTGGGGTGAGGTATTGGTAACCTAAATTGATCAACTGTTGCAGGGCAGGAATTTGCGACAAGTACTTTTCGTTAAACTCAAAGCCCGAAGGCTCCGAGTTTGCATCATAATTTATCGGTAGTGTGCTCATGCGCTTTCCTCTCGAGGGTGCCCCTCAGCGACGGACTGAGAGCTAGCTACTTGCCATTCACCCGTGAGCAGCTTTTGCATTAACCCGCTTTTTTGGCTACGGTATTTTTCAGCTAATAGCTTTAACCCATCTATCTCTTTCTCGGCCAAAGACAATATACTAGCTATAGCGTTTTGTTCTTGTAAGTTTGGCAAGTCTATCAATGAGCTCAACAACCATTCCATGTCGAGATTTCTTCTTACAATACTGGCGCCCTGTATTGAAGAATCCAAAAGTATTCTTGTCATATAATGACTTCTAACAAAGAACCTTAAGTAATTTCTGCTGTAAGGTCCTTCATTTATTTTAAACGTCTTGTACGCAGGCGATACTATTCCAGTATCTCTTATAGTTTGAAAGTCGATGGCTCCCATCCAAAAATTAAGCCCACTCATAACTAGAGTATATTTATCTACAACTAAATATTTACTCTTGTCTTTGCTTGCAATCTCTTTGTTAAAGTATTCGCTCTGGCTGACAATACCGTCCTTTGTGACCGATAGCACCTCGTAGTCAGCACATGATGTGTTTACTTTTTTAAACAAGGAAAAGATATCCTCAAATGCTGTTGGGGTGCTTTTTCCGAGAAACCCTAACGATTTTTTTCTCTTTGAAAGTAAGTTTGTGCACAACCACTCAAACTGCTTTTCCTTGGCGGCAATTAACGCCTCCGTTTTTTCGATAGCGTTGTCCCAAAGAGTTAGCACACTAGCTATCTTATTCTGTTCATCTTTAGGGGGTATGAGGATTGGAACCTTATTTAGATCCTTTTGGCCTATATTTGCTCGTACTACACCTTGTGAGCGGCGGATCATCTCTCTTCTAATACTGCTATTGTTGAAACAGTAACCAGCGAATAAAGGGACTAACAGCTCTTTTTTCTGTCTACCACGAATAACAAAACCACCAAAAGTTATTTCATCCTCATCAAGATAAACGGATGAAAATGCAATTTCGTCTGGTACTTCTGATGTTCGGTTAAATAGAATGTCACCGTATTTTACTGAATACTCCTTTTTTTGTTTTTCTGTGATCTCCACCTTCCCAAGAATATTGCACTTTTTCATGAAATTTCTTTTGAAGATGTCCATTACGTTTACAAATTCAGTACCAGAGCCATAGGCATTCTTATCTGCATTAACGCCGTTTTTAAATTCCATAAAGGTGCCAAGTGTTGTTGATTTCCAACCTGAAGGCACTGTTTGTAATTTACTCATTGATCACACTCCAATTTCTTCTGCGCACGCGCTAACTGAGGTATCCCTTTTTCCGGTGTTGGCAAATCCTCTGGCATGGTGCCGCCCAGCTCTTGAATGGTGGTACGCACTTTCGCACCTACTTCAAAGTGAGTTTGATTGGCTTGCCTTTTATTAGAAACCTGATCACGTCTAAGCTTGTCTTCTGTTTGCGTGGCGCGGAAGAGGTTAGCGGCAAGCTCGGTACTGCCCATATGGTCGAGTATTTTTTGGCTCTTTTTTAAACCTTTGTGCTGGTGAATGGCTTTGTTGTCTAAACCCCCATACAGCCCTTTGTAGCCGTGGTTTTGAAAAATCGCGTAGTCCAGGTCTGTTTCAACACCAGCATCACGAGCCGCAGCGGCCAGTTGCTTGTTATGGTTGGCCAGTTCATTACGTAGCATTAAACGCTTTTGGTCTTCATTTAACTTCTGAAAACCATTGTCATCTTGCAACTCTTGGCGACGGGTTTGAATAGCAAAATAAGTCTGACCATTGGCTATCACTGGCTTACTAGCATCACCGTTTTGTACAATAAGATAACAGGCGTAACGAGAAAGCTCATAATCACGCGTGGCTCGTTTAGCACCAGAGCCAATATCAACCATTTTTTCCACTTGGGAAAAATGGTCTTCACTCGATTGGCCAGAGCCCTCACAAGCAGTGATAGCTTTTTTAATGACACGCTCAAATTTGTCCCAACTACTGTAGTCAAGAATGGTTTGCAACTCTCTGGCATACCAGAACTCCGAGCCTCCAGCCTCATACTTTAAGTTTTCAAAGGTGAGATGTTCTAAACTCATACCGCTATTGTCACTCATTCTGCCGCCTCCGACTTATTTGCAGGCACAACATCCTTTAATAGCTCAGCCATTTTGTTACGAACGTCGGTTAGTTCGGTTTCAAGGGTCGTTATCTCAGCTTGTACTGCTACAATGTCGATCTCAACTTCTGCTTCGAAGGTGTCGACATAGCGTGGAATATTTAAGTTGAAATCGTTCTCTTTAATTTCTTCAAAAGTAGCTAAGTGAGCGTATTTTTCTACTTCTTTACGTGCAGTGACCGTAGCAATAATTTTATCTAGGTGCTCATCTAACAGAATGTTTTGGTTCTTGCCTGCTTGGTAGTGATCTTTACTACTAGCATCTACAAATAGTACATCTTTGCGACTTTCATTTGCGCCACCTTTTTCACGTGAACGATCAAAAATCAGGATCGCAACAGGAATACCCGTACTTGGAAACAAGTTTCCTGGTAAGCCGATTACTGCATCTAATAAGTTTTCTTCAATGAGTTTTTGGCGAATACGGCCCTCGGCTGCCCCCCTGAATAGCACACCATGAGGAACGACTACTACAATACGGCCTTCTTTTTCGACAGCTGCTTCGATCATATGACTAATAAAAGCGAAGTCTGCTTTTGATGCAGGTGGCAACCCACGCCAGAATCGATTATATCTGTCTTCCTTAAGTTCTTCTGAGCCCCATTTATCAAGTGAGAATGGAGGGTTAGCGACCACATTATCAAACTTCATCAGTCTGTCATTTTCAACCAAGGCTGGTGAGGTAAGAGTGTTACACCATTCAATGCGGGCTGAGTCTGAACCGTGCAAGAACATATTCATACGTGCAAGTGCCCAAGTGCTACCATTTACTTCCATACCATAAAGTGAATAATTACGGTCGCCCACTTGACGTGCAGCTTCAATCAATAGTCCAGCGGAGCCACAAGTAGGGTCACATATACGTGCACCAGATTTAGGTGCACACAGACGTGCAACTAGCTCAGATACTTTATGAGGCGTATAGAATTCACCGGCTTTTTTACCAGCATCGGAGCCAAAGCGCTCAATAAGATAGATGTAGGTGTTGCCAATAACGTCTTCAGACACACGGGACGGGCTCATATCTAGTTCAGGTTTATTGAAATCATCTAATAGGGTTTTAAGACGACGGTTACGGTCTTTAGTTTTGCCCAAATTAGCTTCGCTATTGAAATCAATATTACGAAATACACCTTCTAACTTTGTTTTGTTAGCTGTTTCAATATGCTCTAAAACAATGTTGATGAGTTCACCAATATTAGACTCGTTTTTTCGCTCCAATAATGAGTCGTAGTTAGCCAAAAAAGTATCAGTAACAACAATTTTTTCCTCTTTCGTTGTTGGGTCTTCGACTTTTTCTGTGAGTTCTACGATCGGTAGCACAAAACGCTCGCGCTCAAGTTTACGTCTAATGCGCACATCATCATCACCGTATTGTTCCTGATACTTTTCGTAGTGATCATTCCAAACATCAGATATGTATTTTACGAAGAGCATCACTAGGATGTAATCTTTATATTGTGCAGGGTCCACCGCACCACGGAATGTATCGCAAGCAGCCCATGCCGCATTGTTAATATCCTTTTGGTGAATCTTATCGTTCGTACTATTGTTCATGTAAATTCCTCAAATTCAGTTAGTATTCATAAAGCAGGCGCACTACACAGCGTCCCGCTTTATGAAATTAAAATGTTAAGTATTAGGTACGCCTGATTTATTCCAGGTAATCGACCGGCCAAATGGAGGGTAAATTGATGTACTATCCTCTACCGTATATTTTGCAATGACTTTACCTTTTTCGTTCCGCTCTTCACACTCATAAGTATCAGTATCTTGACCGTGTCTTTGTGCCCATTGACTACTTACAATGTTGAGCGTATGCGACTCAGGTAAACCTATTTTTTTCTTGTATTCATCAGTCATAAAGGCTCCTTATCCTTTAATGTTTCTAGGATCATTACCATGGCTGTCTTTACGCTGTATCTGACCATCTTTGCCATGCACAACAAGCTCAGAGCCCTCACGTTTACTTTGTTCTCGCGCTGTGGCTTCAGCCTCTTGTTTAGTGCTGTGCACACTTGAAGCACGTTCAGCACCACCTTTTTTATTAGCCCACCCATCTGGATGTGGTACGACGTGTCGGGTATTACCCTTGCTTGATGATGTATTCTTTGCCATAATTTAGGCTCCTGTTTTTGTATGAAACGTGGATTGAAGTTTTACTAAAAGTGCTGTCACACTTTTGGTTCGTCTAAACCCGGTAACTGTCATTACTGGGTATTCATTGCTAAGTGCATTAAAATTGCTTCTGTTAATACCTCCTTTTTCTTTGCTAATGCATTCATTAACTTTTGTTCGTCGATAGATAATTGGTGAATTTCAATTATCTTCTGCTGCACATCTATACTTGGCACTACAACCTCAAGATCCTCAATTGCCGATATGCCTATCATTCTCCCCCCTGTACCCGTTGCCTTAGTTTGCAAGGCTGCTTGCGAAGACGGTTGATTAATAAACCAACACAAATATGCTGGCAAAATCGAATCACTCTCAACCCTAATTCGTAGTAAAGGAGCAGCAATAACTGCATCTTTAAGTTCCTGATCGATAATTGCTGCTGTATTCGTTTGACCTCTAGAGCGAAATGCCAAATCATTAATTTTGACCCTGTGATGCTCCTTTAGATCCTGCATATCAATCTGTACCAGCTCTTGAGCATCAAGTCGGTTATCTTCAGTTAGATCTTTCATCTGAATAACTGAAATATTTCCATCAGAATCAGGTTCGAGTTTTGAACGAAAAGAATGTCCCATTTTTATAGAGGCAAGCTTTTTAAGCTCTATCTTCATTTTCCCCTCTTTTTTTGCTGTAATGGCGTTTCTGTAAATATTGGATCTAGCATAAATATGAATACTGAAGCTGTCAATAGTTTTTTTGCAGAAACGCCATTCCTGCAAATTTAAATGTTATTTCTTTAAGTTTGACTGCGAAAAACTGTTAAAGATTCCATATAGACTTATAAATTGATCAATTTTCAGAGCCTTATAAATTCAGCTAAGGCCATTTAAATATAAA
>RRZU010108396.1_pt1 | contig 16350 bp, 14 predicted proteins | sample 2165561 | NCBI WGS metagenome assembly RRZU01 (sample SAMN10456909, study PRJNA506462) | wastewater metagenome | isolation source: wastewater sludge | place: USA: Moscow, Idaho
CAAATATGTATCTGCAATAGACAGTATCAAATTTTCGGACAGCGATAACAAAATTATTATTCATAACACAAATAAAACAACTCAAAACTACATAATAAGCAATTTAAACAATTTAGTTTTCGACAAAACCGAACAAATAGTTACAATTAGTTACTCAGGCACAAGCGTTACAATTGACAATCCATACAGCACAAATGGTGTAACTATAAGTAGCAGTGGTGCTAATGTTACTGTAAATTCATCGACTACCGAAAGTATTGTTTACCGGCTTACCGGAAGCACTACCAACGGTGGATTCAAAATATACAGCGATTCGGAGTTTGAAATTCAATTACAAAACGCCAGCATTACCAACAGTAGTGGGGCTGCTCTAAATATCCAATCAAAGAAAACAGCATCTGTCTTAGTAATGGCAGGAACTACAAACACTTTGTGCGATGCCCTGATATACACATCGGGAACTGAAGATGAGAAAGGCACTATTTTTAGTGAAGGGATGGTAAACTTTGTAGGCTATGGTACACTAAACATCAGCAGTTTGTCGAAGAATGCTATTTGCTGCGACGATTCTATTGCTATTAGTGGCCCTAAAATTAGTATAAGTTCAGCCGCAAAAGATGCTTTGCATGCAAAGGGATTATTACAAATAAACAACGGAACAGTCCAAACAAGTGCAACAGGCGATGGCCTGGATTGTGAGCAAGGAAGTATTGAAATAAATGGTGGCACAATTACAGCCTCAAGTCCGGTTTACGATACGAAATGTATAAAGTGCGATAGTGCCTTTACAATTACAGGAGGTTCTGTAAATCTAACCGTAAGCGGCGATATGGGTAAAGGAATTAAATCCGGAGGCATCATTAGCCTGAACGGCGGAAATATAACCATAAACACTTCAGGTGCTGCATTATCAACCGTTTCAGGTTCAGGCTACGATATGTCGTACTGCACTGCAATAAAAGGCGATTCGCTAATAAATATTAATGGAGCATCAGTAACTATTACAGCCACGGGAGCAGGTGGTAAAGGAATATCGGCAAGTCGGGATATAACCATAAGTGCAGGTAGTTTGAATATCAGTACAACTGGTAATGGAACAACTTATACAAACAGTTCAGGAGTTAAAGACTCATATAACGCAACTTGTATAACCTCAGATCAGAATATATCTATTGTAGGTGGCACTATTGTTGCATCAAGTTCCGGAACCGGCGGTAAAGGTTTAAAAGCAAACCGGGCGATAACCATCGGTTCGGCTACTGGTGCACCTGACGTAACTGTAACTACAACCGGTGCTAAATTTACAGTTTCCAGCTCAACGTCAAGTTCAAGCGGTCCTGGTGGTTCATCAACAACGTATGATTATTGTCACCCAAAAACAATAGTATGCGACGGAGCATTCAGTATTAATAATGGAAAATTAACCATTTCGTCAACCGACGATGCAATTCATTCAGAGCTATCAGCAACATTTAATGGAGGAACTACTAATATTAAATCATCAGTTGAAGGGGTTGAAAGTTTAACAATTACATTCAATGGAGGGGTAACTACTATTATTGGCAGTGATGATGCATTAAATGCCACGGCAGGAGCAGTTGCTGGTGGCTCAGAATCGGATGATGGAAGTTATATTTATATGAAAGGTGGTATATTAATAGCCAGCGCAACGAGTGGTGATGCCATCGATTCAAACGGTAAATTTTTAATGACAGGTGGTGTTCTGGCGTCATTTGGTCCTGCAAACTCAACCAATGAGGACATAGATGTAAACGGTTCGGTTACTATAAATGGTGGTGTATTTATGGGGGCCAGCTATTCTTCCAATATGTTTGAAACAATTAGTTCCAGTTCGCAATATGGTGTAAATATAAAAAGTTCGTCGGCAATTGCCAGTGCAGGTTCATACTTTAGAGTACAAAACTCATCAGGCAGCGAAATAGGCACTTTCATCACACCACGTGCTGGTTACTATTTACATGTTGCATCTCCTCTGATGACAAAAAGCACATCTTACAACATTTATACCGGTGGAACATATACCGGAGGAACCACCTATGGTTCAACCAGTGGAGGCGGATATTGTACTGGAGGAACCTATAGTGGAGGAACATTAAAAAAGACATTCAGCACCGGAACATCTTACATAACTACAACAAATTAAACTAGAACATAAAAAAAGTCCGGAATTTTACTACCGGACTTTTTTTTATCATTTCTGAATTATTGCTCCCAAATATCCTGTTCAATATTCATTAATTCATCTTCAATTCTCTTTTGCTCTCGACGTAAACTTACAGGGTCAGTATATGTTTTCAATAATACTTTATCGAACATATTACTATCGCCTAAGATATATGAATGATACAATCTTTGAGTAAAGAAATCTTCAAAAGTTAAACGTTGATTATCGTTACCATTAGGTATTATCAGTTGTTTAGCTAAATACGGACGTAATTCATCGTACAAAAACCAACATACAACAGAACTCTGGAAAAAGTTCCATATATTATCACCGGTTTTAGTCATTCCAATTGTATTCAATTTAGTCACATTAGTTTCATTATACGTATAAATTGGAGCTATTGCCAATATTTTTGTATACATTTTTGAATAATGACGATTAAAGAATACAATTTCCTGTACTAAATACTTGAATTGACGTGTTGCATAAGGTTTGTATGCATAATCATCAACAATAGGCATATTAGTCACCTTATCCTTTTTAACCAAAGGTGAATTTTTAATTTTCACCTCAGTTGAATCCCATTCACTATCGATAAAAAACTCCTCAAAACGTTGTTTACAAATAGGCGCTTTGTCCCATGCAGGTTGAATATCTTCATCCTTTTTCTCGTAACCTTTCAAGGTATCGTTAACGGCAGCTTCCAGTATTATACGTAACAAACTCTTATAACGCGAGTTCGGAGTAATTGGATAATACAACTGACTGTTTGTTTTTTCGCGCATATCAATAACACGATACACTATGCGTGACCATACGATATCATCTCTACGGTGATTAACGACAGCAATTGTATCAGCTAACGACTTCATTTCTTCAGTTTGAAGTGCTACATTACCTGTTTTGTCGAAAAAAGGTAGTATTTCTTCTTTCTGAGCATATGCCTGACTTACTAGTGTCAGCAATACGACATAAGTCAAAATTAGTTTTTTCATGCGTTCTATCTTCTTTATTTAATTTACTTGAGTAAATACTATCTGAAATAATCAATTTTATCAACCTAAACGTACAATAAGCACACCTAAATTCTGATTATATCCATCAGGGCCACGTGCCACAATATTACTTAAAATAAGCGTTTTACCTTTTGTTAATCTTGATATAAACGCCGCATCCAGCTTATTACCTTCAACATTTTTAACGGGAAAACCGTCAGCAAGCATTGTAAATGAGATTACAGTAAAATTAGCTTTTACCAACTCATCAGGACCATAACTTGCGATAAGTGAAGCTGAGCGTAATTCATCGGGCGATAATGAGCCACCTTGTTTCTGGTTTCCACCAACAGTTAAATAAGCAGTTGGTTTAGGTAATTTCTTAATTCTGAATTTACCTGATCCCATTTGTTTAACTGCTTTGTCAATCTTTGCAGCCACTGAAATTGTTATTTCACCTTCGCTCATGGTAGTAATTTCGTATTTACCAGGTCCACGCTGTACCGATTTTCCTCCGGCAACTGTTAGAATTATATTCTCAGGAGCAACACTAGGAACTGATACACTGAAATTATTAACAATACCACGATAAACCACATTTAAATCTGAATTGGATATAGTCGCTGATGGCTGACTAACCATATATTCATCCGTGAATTTGTATGTCTTAACAGCGCTACCATCTTTGCGGTCAAGTCTGATCTCACCTGTAATTTTCTTTAGACCTAAACCACTTGCAGTTTGCTCGTACTTTCCGTCATTCACCCTCGAACCATTTACATAGTATTCAGGTTTAGCGGTAGAGTCGGATGCAGCAAGTACAATAGTAGCTTTATATCTATCACCTAAAAACACTGTTTTTGATTCCGGAATAAGTTTAGCTTCAATTTTATTCACCCTGAAATCTTCAGCATCAGTCTGGCTTTTCAGATATTGTACCATTTCTGACTCAGCAGCACGAATATCATTTTGGTATTTTGTGAGCATGGTTACTACGGCGGCAACAGGCATTAACTCAAACATAGACGACTCCCATGTCTTTTCGTAGCTAATACGTTCTGTTGAGAAGATTTTGGCATACAACTGCTGTTTATCCTTATTACCTTCGTAAAAGCTATTTAGCTTTTTTGAAAACTCATCAATTTTCGATTTCAGAATTTTTCCATTCCCATCCTTGATAGCATATATGCCTGCCGCATCCAGATTATCACGTCCTTCAATTTTTCTGGCTTTCGGATCTGCCTTGTCTTTATCAGCTATTTTAACTACACTTACCTTGAAATTCTCAATGTAATCGTACAGCTCATTCGCTTCCTTTTTGAAGTCATTGGCCTTTTTAAGCCATTCTCCTACTTTCGCAGGATTCTTTTGGTTAGCGAATTCAAATGCATCATACATTGCACTGTTTCTTTTCTCTGCCGACTCAATAGAAGTATGCAGGCTGTTGTCAACCAATGTAAAACCATTTAATATGTCGCTTGATACATTTAATGCTAACATTGCTGTAAGCACTAAATACATCATACCAATCATTTTTTGCCTCGGGGTTTCCGGACAGTTTTTTGAACCACTCATTCTCTAAACAAATAATGTGAAATAAACAATTAGTTTAATGCATTCAGCATATTTCCATACACCTGATTCAGGTCTTTTACCTGTTTAGCAAGTTTTTCGGTACCCGATTTATACAACTCAACCTGAGCAGCTGCAGTTTCCGAAGTTGTTTTAATTTTATTAAATTCAGTATTTAATGCATTCAGGCTACCATCCAACGATTTCATTGAATTCGATTGACTTAAAATTACTTCTGATTGAGCCTGAACATTTTTAATCTGTATTTCATAGATAGAGTTAATAGTAGACAAACTCTTATTAATATCTTCTACTTTGGCAGCATAAACTTTTGTATTTTTATCAACCGTTTGTATTCCATCTGAAATACTTTTGTAAGCTACTTCAAGTTTAGATGCAGCATCAGCAAGCACTGCCTGCGATCCTATAAACTTACCGGTAGCTTCCGAAGCTGAATCGATATTTTTAGCCAGATTGTCTGTTGATTTTGCCAGATTAGATAAATCAGCCAATTGAGATGCAGTAGCACTTAATTTTTTAATTCCTTCTGATAATTTAGCTGTATCATCAGCACTCAATGATTCAGAGCTGATACTAACATTTTTCGATTTAGCAGGTTGAACTGAAGAATCATTCAATTTAACACCATTTTCAAAATCAATTACTTTATGCCAGTCGGTTTGTTTGTGTGGTTTGTCAAGAGCGCCTAAAGCAAATAATATTGCTTCAATTGTCATACCTACTCCTAACATAGCACCTCCCCAATCAGTGTGCAAAATTTTACCCATTGCACCCACAATAACTACTGAGGCACCTAAGCTGTACATAATACCAACAATACGTTGTGTTTTAGGCGCATTCCACGCTTTGTCAAATTTCGATTCTTGTTCAGACATATCTTTTCAGTTTATTATATTATCAATTAAATTAGTCTCCATTAAATGAGCGTACGCAACGGAAACCGATATAAGGACGACTTTCAAATTGATATTCGTAAGTACGAACACCACATTGCAAATAATAACCTATATCTTTCCATGAACCTCCTTTAACTACTTTTCTTTTTAAAACATTTGAATCGTCTTGTTTAGCCGAGTACTGAAAGTTAGGGTTCATATCGGCAACCAATGAACTCTGCCCGTTAATATAAGCTGTTGAAGTCCATTCAGCTACATTCCCGGCCATGTCGAACAAGCCGTAATCATTTGGTAAAAATGAAGCAACTTTCATTGTGGTAGCACCGGTATCGTCGGTATAACTTCCTCTTGAAGGCTTAAAGTTGGCTAAATAACAACCTTTTGAGTCGCGCAAATAGTTACCTCCCCAGGGATACATTGCTAAGCGGCGACCGCCACGAGCGGCATACTCCCACTCGGATTCAGTTGGCAAACGATAATCCTGTCCACCATATTTACTTGAGCTATTAAACAATTCGGTACGCCAATGACAGAATGCCTGAGCCTGCTCCCAGGTAACACCTACAACAGGATATTGTGCAAATCCCGGATGCGTAAAATACATACGCATTTTGGGGTCGTTATAGGCGTATTGAAAATCGCGGATCCACATAACTGTATCCGGATAAACCTTTACAATTTTCATTGATATAAGGTCTTTACGGGTACGTAGCGGACGATTAATAGTGGAATCAATAATATAACCCAGTGAGTTTATGTACGAAGTATCAACACGTGCAATTGCACCCTTAGGATAAGCACCAGTATTCACATTGAGCTTATTTCCAGCTAATGCAGCCTGATCATAATTAATCCATTGATAACGGTACATTAATTTTCCGGGATCTAATTGAGGACGTGATCCCAACTCATTGGCATTATCATAATTTATACTTCTGAAAATACGCTGATAAACAGAGTCTTTAGAGTTAGTCTTGAGTTTAGATTTCCAGTTCAAGCCGACTGTTTTTAGTTTAGCCGGAGATAGTTGGTCAAAAGGATTATCTTTATCAGAATATGTGGTGTAACGTTGACGCTCTTTGGCATCCAATGAATTGTCTTCAATAATTTTACGCATAATGATAGAATCACGTACCCAAAAAACGAATTGTTTGTATTCATCATTGGTCACTTCTGTTTCGTCCATCCAAAATGCATCTACAGTTACATTTATCGATTTATCTTTAATCACACCAAAAGGCGATTGGTCGTTTGGTCCCATTATAAATGACCCACGTTTGATAAATACCATACCGTAAGGATTGGCTTCGACAAAACCTTTACTCAGTAAACTCCTTTTCTTAGAAGTCCCTACAAGCTCTCCGATAGGTTTAGCAGCCATAATTAAGATAGCAACTGACGCTAAAATTATCAAGTTTTTTTTCATATTATATGATGTTTCTATTTTTATACTGATTTTATCCTTTATTAATACAGGAATAACTGATTATAAATAACGAATACTTTTTTGCTTTGTGGTTTTTTTCGAAAAAACGTACTCAAAACTATAAGCAAACATGATTTCATGCGAACCATAATTGGAGCTTATCAACTTTGATGTTGCAACATCTGCCGAATAACTGATAGCAAAACCACCTGCGATATTAATTCCCGCCATTAATACTACAGAACTAAATGGTCTAATGGTTAATCCACCCCAAAAACGATTATCGTACTCAACTCTGGAACTTAAATCAAACTGCCAAAGTGAAAAGTCTGATTTGATCAAAACGGAAGGATGCAAAACAAACTTCGGATCAGACAACTGGAAGTGCATACCTGCAGTAGTATAAAACATACCATACTGCTTGAATTCGGTTTTGTCACCCCATTTCACTACAGGTTGATTAAGATGTAAAAACGAGACTCCTGCATACCAATTACGTAATGTATACAAGGCTCCAAGTCCTATATCGAATTTCATTCCCACAACACTTGTTTGTGGAATGTATTCATCACCACTAATATCGTGATATGAACCTAATGTAATTTTATTTTGTGATAAACTATCACCTGAAAAACCAATTCCAACAACACCCAATTGCAACCCAGCGCTTAATTTTCCTGCGCCAAGCTTCGTTTTATATGCATATTGCGCGTGAAACGACTGATTGGTAAACAAACCAACTCTATCGTTTATGAATGTAAGTCCAAGACCATGAGTTGATGTGCCAAACTTAACCGGTGAGTTGACAGAAAATATTGAAACTGACCCGGCACCCGGCATACTAATCATGTTTATTCGGTGTTCTCCAATAATCTCAATTAAATTCTTCTCTCCTACCGCTGCAGGATTGAATGCATTTTGATGCAGCATATATTGACTTATCTGTGCATCAAATTGCGCATATATCATGCCTGAAAGTGCAATACAAATACATGTGATAGCTTTTCTCATCTAAAAATTCAAATGTTGTAACTTCAACGAATAGCCTCTTCTGAATTTTGAGAGACAATTCTGAATATGTAAACTAAAAAAACTATAAAAAATTGTATTGCAACTCAAAACAATTTTGTCTAATATTCTTCTTCATTGAAGAAAAAATCTTCTTTACTAGGGTAATCAGGCCAAATATCCTCAATACTTTCGTAAATTTCACCTTCGTCTTCAATTTCCTGCAAATTTTCAATAACTTCAAGCGGAGCGCCTGAGCGCATTGCATAATCTATCAACTCATCCTTGGTTGCAGGCCAGGGAGCATCTTCAATTTTGGAGGCTAATTCCAGTGTCCAATACATAATTAATTGTTAAATTAAAATAATTTGTGATTGTTCTAATTTTCTGCAAAAATAGAAATTTTTTTTATTAATCAATGTGTTTCCATAAAATTTCTTTTTCGCCTGAACTTATTGTTACAAAGCGTGCCAGAGTAAAGAAATAATCTGACAATCTGTTCACATAGATAATCAACTTTGTATCAAAAGGATAAACTGCATTCATTTCTACCATTCTTCGTTCAGCCCTTCGGGTTACCGTTCTGCAAATATGACAAAATCCTGTTGCATTTGTTCCGCCCGGCAAAATAAAAGCTCTTAACTCGGGTAATATACTATTCATATTGTCTATTTCCTGCTCCAGTTGAGCAATATCACTGTCCGAGATTATGCTGCGTTCATCACGCTCTTTTACCGTTGTATCAGTTGCCAAATGTGCCCCGACATTAAACAATCGATGTTGTACTTTCTCCAACACATTGTACTGACTTACCACCTCAGCATATGTCATCAAAGTACCAATAAAAGAATTCAACTCATCGATAGTACCATAGGCTTCCAGCCTTATATCTGCTTTCGACACTCGGGTACCTCCCGCTAATCCGGTTAATCCGGTATCGCCTGTTTTTGTATATATTTTCATTAAGTTTTTACAATAATTTCAATTAAAAAATTTTAAAATATCCCTGATGTATAATCAATATCTTATTCGGTATCTGGCTTTTGTTAAGTCTCTGTTTAGCATCAATATACCACATCGATTCAACTCTATAGCCACCTTTACCTTTTCAGACTCAAACAACAAACGCCATGCTTTGTTCATTTCGCATGACCAATCAATGTCATCCACTACAACTATGGCATTATTCGATAAATAATCAGCAATTTGTTCAAAATAAGACAATACAGCGTCGTATGTATGGTTGGCATCCATATACACAAAGTCAATCTTACCCATGTCTTTTACTACTCCGGGAAGAGTATGGGTAATATCACCTGTAACTGTTTTTATGTTATCAAGCCCCAACTGCCGAAATGTAGTCTGTGCAATAGAGGCCGTTTCAGGACACCCCTCAAGGGTTACACAATTTAGCTCTTTACCAACCGATGCCATATAAGCAGTGGTAATACCCAGTGAAGTACCTAATTCCAATACATTTTTATAATGATAGGTATTAATTATTCTGAAAAGCATTTTTCCGGTTTTGGCCGACGAAAGCGATTTAGCAGCAATGCTACTAACCTTTACCATACGCGACTTTGATGTTCCAAAGTCACGTTTATCAATTATCATTTTGGATTTAAGTAATTCTGAACGTCTTTGTTCAATTAAGCCAAATGAATAGAAAGGCCAGTTTTCCATTAATACAAAACGAACAAAGTGGAATAAAAAGGGAGAGTGCACGCCATAACCTTTTGTATGACGTGCAGTAATTCTGTGAAACAGAAAATAGTATGCCTGAAATAGTTTTTTTTTCAATTCTGTCAAATTATTGTAATTCCACGTTCGGCACAAAATTCAATCGCCATTTCGCGCAACTTGAATTTTTGTATCTTACCACTTCCGGTAAGCGGATACTCATTTACAAAAAAGATATATCGTGGAATTTTATACCTGGCAATTTTGTTCTTGCAATACTCACGTACATCATCTTCCTGTATTTCTGCACCATCGTGTGGAATAATAAAAACTCCTACATCCTCGCCATATTTAGGCGATGCTACCGCAACTACCTGAGCATCTTTAACGCCCGGCATATGATATAGAAACTCTTCAATTTCGCGAGGTGAGATATTCTCACCTCCCCTGATTATCATATCTTTAATTCGACCTGTAATGCGATAATTCCCGTCCGAATCTTTAACCCCTAAATCGCCCGAATGCAAAAAGCCATTTTTATCAATTACCTGGGCTGTAGCCTCCGGGTTCTTGTAATATCCTTTCATCACATTATAGCCACGACAACACATTTCGCCCTGTACACCATCGGGACATATTTCGCCTGTAACGGGATCGATCACGGCCACTTCGACAAACTCAAAGTCGCGACCTACAGTTGTACAACGGGTTTCGAAACTATCGGTAATACGTGTTTGCGTCATACCGGGCGAGGTTTCTGTTAGTCCGTATACACTGGTAATAGTCATAAACATTTTCTCGCTTACCTGACGCATTAGTTCAACCGGGCACAATGCCCCTGCCATTATTCCGGTACGCAGTGAGCTTAAATCGAACATATCGAACATTGGATGATTCAGTTCTGAAATAAACATGGTAGGCACACCATATACAGCAGTACATCGTTCTCTGTGAATAGATGCAAGCGTAATCAGCGGATCGAATTTTTCTACCATCACCAGCGTACAACCATGAGTCAGACAGTTCATTACAGCCAACACCACTCCAAAACAGTGAAAAAGAGGTACGCAAACACACAACTTATCATCGGATGTAAAATCCATATGCAACCCTGTGAAGTAACCGTTGTTTGCAATATTATGGTGCGAAAGCATCACCCCTTTCGGGAAACCGGTGGTACCTGAAGTATACTGGATATTTACAACATCATGACAATTTACAGTGGATTTTACAGCATGAAAATTTTCGAAAGATTTATTAGCACCCAGCAACAGAATTTCAGGCGTATTGTACATACCTCTGTGCTTTTCCTGTCCCATAAATACTATATTCTGTAGCTCAGGAAAACGACTTGAATTTAAATCGCCCCGCTGACGGGTTTTCAACTCCGGCACTAAACTATAAATTGTTTGAATATAATCATTTCCCGAAACTCCATCGGTCATACAAAGTGTATGCATATCAGAGTTTTCAATTACAAAAGCCAACTCATGTGCTTTATAGTTCGTGTTTACCGTAATTGAAACCGCTCCAATTTTGGCACATGCAAACATATAGCTCAACCAATCAGGGACATTTTGAGCCCATATTCCAACATGTGTACCCCTGGTAACACCCAGAGTCAATAATCCATTGGCAAGAGTATTTACTCTTGAATTAAATTCGGCCCAGGTAAACCTCAGGTTTCTATCAGGATATACAATAAAATCCTTTTCGGGCACTTTATTGGCCCAAAGTTCCAGCCACTCACCCAGAGTATGGTCAAATAATGTATTTGTCATATTCCTTCAAATCAATACGGTGCATACACTACAGCCAGAATTACTGCGGGTTCATTATTAACTCCCGAAACCAAATGCTCAACTATTGAGTCGTAGTAAATACTATCGCCGGCTTCCAACACGTATGAGTGAACGCCATAATCAATTTTCACTTTGCCGGATAACACATAAATAAACTCCTCACCTTCGTGCGACGACGGTTTAGAATCGCCGTTAGCCGCACTTACCGTAATTATGAATGGCTCCATATGCCGCCCCGATTTATTTCCTGCTAAAGCCTGAAAACTCAGGTGTTGATTTGCAGTAGAAAACTGACTTGAAAAAGCAACCGGTTCAACACTAGCGCTTTTTCTATTTACTACGGGACCAAGATGTTCTGAATCGTCCAGAAATGTGCCGGGGCGAACACCCAAAGCACGCGCTATTTTAATGATAGGTGCTAATGAGGGAATCTTATTGTCATTCAAAATGGTTTCAATGGCTTCCTTTTTTAGTCCCAAGCGTTGTGCCAGGTCATCAATATCCACATTACGGTCGGCCATTAATGTGCAAATTTTTTCTGCGATTAAACTATTACTCATACGATTAAACTACTGTATAATTTATATAATTACCTACCTATAATGCTCATAAATGATTTTGCATTTACAAGCCTATCTAGCAGGCGTTTACTTTATATTTAAAGTGGTATTGTACTCAGTGATATCAGTTAGCTTGGCAATTGCCATTTTCAGTTCTTCATCTTTTTTGAGCGAAAACTCAATTTCACCCTTCTGGAAATAGTAACGTTTGATAATTTCCAGACTTAACAATTCCTCAATATCTCCTTTATTGGCATCAATATTTTTCTGAATATCCGGTTTCAGTTTTATTTTTAGCGAATCCATTTCAGCACCGGCATATTTCTCAACACCTTCGGATTTTGCTAATTCCATAAATTCATCAAACATTTTCTCGGATTCGGTCACATAACTGAATTTTTTATCGACCAGATAAGTTTTGAAATTACTAAAATCGTTCTCCGATAGTTTGAATTCCGAAGGAGTAGCAATTGTTGGATTTTTAGGCACAAAATTATTTACATAATCAAAATACAAATTTTGTGCATACAGATAATACGCAATATTCATTTTTCGGTTATCGGTGGTTAGAAAATCCGGTTCTACCCCCCCACCATCACGTACAATCCGTCCGTTTTTTGTTTTGAATTCCGAAATTAAACTATCCGGTACACGCCCAACACTTCCATCCTCGTTACGATGGCTGTAGTCAATCGCCTGGATACACCTGCCACTCGGGATATAGTACTTAGCTGTAGTGACCTTTAAAAAGCCTCCATAACCGACACTACGTATGCTTTGTACAAGTCCTTTTCCGAAAGTACGTTCACCAATAATAATACCTCTGTCTAAATCCTTCACAGCTCCGGCCACAATTTCGGAGGCCGACGCCGACGAACGATTTACCAATACCGCTAATCGCATAGCAGGGTATAGTGGTTCGGTAGGTGTTTTATACACCCTGTCTGACGACTGAAGTTTGCCTTTGGTTTGTACGACTTCAGTACCTTTGGGTAAAAAGTAACCCAAAATCTTTACTGCTTCATCTATCAAACCACCACCATTATTGCGCAAATCAAGTACGAGCGACTCAATCTGATGTTTCTTAATTAAATCGTTCACAGCCAGTTTTATCTCCATAGCCGACTTATCAGTAAAATCACTTAATTGCACAAATCCTACTCCGGGAGCTACAAGCGCCGAATATGTCACCGGATTCATTTGAATTTTCTCTCTGACAAATTCTTTGACTAAGGGTTTTGAATGCCCAATTCGTTGCAACTTAATACGTATCGTTGTGCCTGGAGTTCCTTTAAGCAAAGCACTTACGTCGCTTACTGATAAAGCTGAGACATTTTTGCCATCTACTTCCAGAATAATATCACCTGCTCTAATGTCGTTTCGTTGAGCCGGCATACCTTCGTATGGTTCAGTAACATAAATATCTTTCCCGTTTTTCCCGATCAAGGCACCAATTCCGGCATATTCTCCGGTAGTCATAAATTTCAGGTCGTCAGTTTGTTTTTCCGGGATATACACTGTATAAGGATCGAAACGCGACAACATCTGATTAATCGCATTATTGGTCATTTTATCATAATCAAGCGTATCAACATAAAATGCATCGAGTTCCCGAAAAACAGAATTAAATATAGAGAGATTTTTTGTAATCCGAAAAGTTTTGGTATCAGCTGCATTTACCAACAAACTGATTAACAGCAACGAGGCTATCAAATTTCTTTTTATCATTTTTATAAATATTATATGCTACAAATCAAAATTATGAATTTATTTTTGGATTAAAAACACCTGCTGAAAGCTAAGCTTTAGTTTCGACTTAATCATCTCCACATCCACACTGTGCCCAAGTTCTTTCTTAACTGATGTAACACCCTTATCAACAAAGCCACAGGGGTTAATATGTGAAAAATAAGTCAGGTCTGTATTTACATTCAAAGCAAAACCATGCATAGTCACAAAACGCGAGCTACGAACTCCTATGGCACATATTTTCCGGGCTGAGGGTTTTCCAACATCCAACCAAACACCGGTTGCACCCGGAAAGCGTTCGGCATATATACCCACATCCTTCAATGTCAGTATAACTACCTCCTCAAGTAATTCAATGTATTTTTTAAGCCCTATATTGAAAGAATTCAGATCGAAAACCGGATAGCCTACAATTTGACCCGGACCGTGATAAGTAATGTCGCCTCCCCGGTTTGTTTTTACAAATTGTGCTCCTGCCGCCTGCATTTGAATATAATCAATTAACAGGTTATGCTCATCGCCACTTTTACCCAATGTATATACATGCGGATGCTCACAAAAAATCATTGTATTTTCTGTAGCCTTTCCCTGTAATTTTCTATCTATCGTTTGGCTGAAAATTTGCTCCTGTCGCTCCCATGCTTCATTATACGGTACTTCACCCCAATCCTGAAATTGTATCATTCTTTGTCTTTTTCAGTATTAAACTTAACTTTAGGTATATTACGCATTACCGATAGAATTTTGGCTTTGCGCTTCAACATATACGAGGATGGATTATCAATTTTGAATTTGCGGGGATTTGGTAAACTTGCCGCTATTAATGCCGCCTGCGATTTTGTAAGTTTTGAAGCGCTTTTATTGAAAAATTTTTGTGATGCGGCTTCTACCCCATAAACCCCACTGCCGGTTTCAACAATATTCAAATACACTTCCATAATACGTTCTTTTGACCATATCAGTTCAATAAGTACCGTAAAGTAGGCCTCAAGCCCCTTTCGCACATAGGAACGGTTGGGCCAGAGAAAAACGTTTTTAGCTGTTTGTTGCGATATGGTACTTCCACCCCGTATGCGTTTCCCCTTTTTATTATGCTCTACAGCTTTAAAAATATCGTCAATTGAAAAACCATTGTGTTCTAAAAATAAATTGTCCTCCGAGGCAACCACAGCCTGCACCATGTTAGGTGATATTTCAGATAAAGGCACCCATGTTTTTTCATTTACAGGCGCGTTCCCATCGACCATAGCTTCCACACTCCGAATAAACATGAGCGGAGTAACATATACCGGAATAAATGCTGCCAAAATCACCCAACTTACACTTCCCACAAAAAAAACAATTATTATAGTGCGCAAAACGCGCCAAAACCTGTGTAAAATTCCTTTCTTCATTCTTATTTCTTCAATAAATCAGCAATTGCGCTTTCAGCATCCGGATATAAAAACTGAAAACCATTGCTCAACAAAACTTCCGGAAACTCATTGACTGAATCAAGCAATAAAGCAGACTCAGTACCTATGACAGCTGCAGCAATTTTCACAAAAAAAGCCGGAGCAGGCAAGCCCAAAGGCATTCCGGAATACTTGCGCATTAGCTTCATAAATCCACTTTGCGAAATAATTCCGGGCGACGATAAGTTTACCGCGCCTTTCAGTGTGCTATTTTCAATCAGAAACAATATTGCCCGGTAATAATCTTCTATATGAATCCAGCTAAACAACTGTTTTCCTGAGCCTAAGTTACCTCCCAAACCTGTTTTACTCAATATTTTAAGAGGAACAAAAGCACCACCTCCTGCACCTAAAACCACCACAGTACGCAAAGCAACCTGCCTAACATGCTTTAATTTGCATGCAAAAAACTCAGTTTCCCAATCGACCACTGTTTTAGATAAAAAAGAATTACCCAACACAAATTTCGTTTCAGTATTGGGTTTTCCAAAACCGGGAGCATAAATAGCCGACGCACTGGCATTGAACCAAATCAACGACTTATTATCCGATAATACTATTGCTTCGCCGAGCAAGCGGGTGGTATCAATTCTGGAATTACGTATTTGTTCCTTATTTGAATTATTGTGCCTACAGTTAATATTCTTGCCGGCCAGATTAATCAACACATCAGTTGTTTTCAACGCTTCGACCAATGAGTTAAGTTGCCAGTTCACCTGCCCGGTACCACGCGAAACTACACTCACCATATGACCGTCGGACTCGAACCGCTTCATAAGATAAGTACCAATAAACCCTGTACCTCCGGCAATTAGCACATTCACACTGCTAGCTTTCAATTAATTCCTATTGAGTTTTTGCTCTCAATTGTTTGAATACAAATTTAACCTATTATATTCAAATAAAAAAACTCTGCCAGACCATTATCCGACAGAGTTTAGTTTATTTAGCATGAAAATTTACTTATTCGTAGGCTCCCATTTTAAGCATATTTACTTCGCG
>RRZU011322717.1_pt1 | contig 16334 bp, 16 predicted proteins | sample 2165561 | NCBI WGS metagenome assembly RRZU01 (sample SAMN10456909, study PRJNA506462) | wastewater metagenome | isolation source: wastewater sludge | place: USA: Moscow, Idaho
AAAGTTGGCTCAGCCACAATTAAAACCATATCAACACCACTTAACGAAGCTACGACCGGACAACCAATCCCCGGCGACCCATCAATTATCGCTAGTTCAATCTTAGGACTACAATTTTCTATTAGTTGTTTTTTTACTGCACTAACCAACATTCCCGATGTCCCACTGCCCATTTTAAGCTCAGCAGTTGAAAAAACATCTTCAGCTTGATATAGCATCAATTTCCCCGCTACTGCTGGTCTCATAACTATGGCTTGCACCGGACAAACATATTGACACACACTACAACCCTCACAGGAAAAATCATCCACTAAATATTGCTTGTTGATTAATTTAATTGCATTAAAGCGACATTTCCTTCTACATAAACCACAAACAATACATTTTTCAGTTTCAATAAATGCTTTTGGTAATCCATAATAAGGATTTAAGTGCTGATTTTTATTTCTTGCCATAATAAGATGTAGATTCGGAGCGTCCACATCACAATCAGCATAAGCTTTTACTGCTGCTAAGGTAATAAAAGCGCTAGCAATGGTTGTTTTTCCAGTTCCACCTTTACCACTAAGAATCAACATTTGTTTCATGTCGCACCTCCTTAATGATATCAGACAATAGCTGCCGGAAAAAGTTTTTATATTTTTCACTAATTCTAGTTGCAATCAGACCTTGAGAATTAATTAGCCCCAATTCAGGATCAAACATTATTTTCCCTAAAATTTTTATTTCATTTTCATTACAATAAACTTCTGCAGGATTTACGCCCTCAACGCATTTATTTAAAATAACGCCATATTTTTTATCAAAAACATTTACCAACTCATGAACCATCTTTAAATTATGACACCCAAATAAAGTTGGCTCTGCTACTAAAATACAGTAATCAGCATCCTTAATACTCTCCATCACAATGCAAGCACTCCCTGGTGGACAATCAATAATGATAATTTCAACATTATCAGAATCTTTTTGCAGCAACTCTTTAATTATTGGTATTCCTGAAACTTCCCCGATATTTAAGATACCGGTATAAATAGTAACTTGCTCAGAGTTACCACTTTCAATTTTACCAATAATTTTATTTTTTTCAGTAATAGCTTGGTTGGGACAAACCAACATACAACCACCACAAGAATGACACATTTCTTCAAATATTAAAACTTTATTAGTATAGGCCAGTGCATTAAATTTGCAAAATTCCACACATTTTTTACAGCCAAAACATTGTTCTTGATTAACATAAGGGATTTTTATATCAATTTCTGTCGCTATAACATTTTGGGGGTTAAAAAACAAAAAACCATTTGGTTCTTCAACATCGCAATCAAGATAAACTGCATTATCGGCTGAAGCTGCTAGGTTTACTGAAACTAAGGTTTTCCCTGTTCCGCCTTTTCCACTTAGCACAGCAATCTTCATTAGATATTCCCACCATGATAACCACTATGAATTCTATCTAAAATTTCTAGTTTGCCATTTTTTAAAGCTTCTACATTTTCTACAATATTATCATTTAGCATTTTATAAATGGTAATATTCGCCGACCGTAAAACTTTTGCAGCATTTTCTCCACATTGTGGCACAATAACAGCTTCTACTTTAGCATTAACAAGTTCTTGTGCTGCTTTTATGCCCGCCCCACCTTGACTAACATTACCACTGTTATCAATAAAATTAAATGCTTTAGTTTCAGTTTCATATATAGCAAAATAAGGAGTTCGCCCAAAATTATTATTTATTTTCGGGTTAACAACTTTTTCATCTACCGGCATTGCAATTTTCATATATTATCACTACCTTCACTTATTCTTTTTCGATGTCGCCCACAACCTCCACACTCACAGGAGTGTTCTAAGCCATCGCAAAGCTTATAATCGCCACCTTCAATTATTAAAACATAACCATGTACCAACGATTTAGCAATTTTCTGCCGAGCCTCATTATAAATTGCTTGAACCGTGGTTCTCGCTATTGCCATTTGATTAGCACACTTTTCTTGAGTAAATCCTGCTAAATCAATTAATCTAATGGTCTCATACTCATCAATACTCATTTTTATAAAATTGCTATTTATCTCATTACCATTAAGCGGGCCAAATTTGTCACTTGCAGGCAAGCAACATACTTTCCGCCATTTTCTCGGCCTTGCCATAAAACCACCTGCTTAAAATTAGTATAGTTATTGTGAATATTCTTCCCAATAACTATACTAAACAATCATTAACTTTGTCCACCGCCTTGGTTTCGGCCTTGTCCTTGGCCTTGTCCTTGGCCTTGTCCTTGGCCTTGTCCTTGGCCTTGGCCTTGTCCTTTACCACGACCTTGACCAGCGCCACGACCTTTGTTTCGCCCCAATCCATAACCTTGGCTATTGTTACTTTGTTGTTGGCCTTGACCACAACCGCCTACACCATTAGGTCCTGTTCCATCTCTTCTTGGCATCATAACCACTCCTTTACTAAAAAACATTTCAATCATTATAACTTAATGGTTTTTGACATATGTCATTTATTAATTATAATTATAACTAGTTTTTGACATATGTCAATATCTTTTAAAAAAAATAAGCCTTATCAATTTTCATGATAAGGCTTATTTCTTACATTTTTCCGGCTATCTCTTGGAATATTTTATGAACTTCCTCTGAGCTTTTTCCTTCTGCCATCGCTGCTTTAGCTGCGGTTATAGCTTTAAAATAATTTTCATGCCCTTCACTTGGCACATAATTTTCATCATTAATATCAAAATTCATAATTTTTTGAAACATCTCATGAATTTCTTCTGATGATTTTCCGGCTTGTTTTGCCAATTCAACATGTTTCATTGCTGCTTTATAACGATAAGCTGCATGCGGATCTTCTGGTAATTTGTATTGTGGATGTTGTGACATTTTCTTCACCTCCTTCTGTTTGAAAGTTTAAAGTATATAGTAAGTATCATGTCAACTATTATATGTTTCAACTTAACGAAAAGCCAATCGGTATTGTAGTGTAGCATTCGACATTTTGCCCTAAACTGTTGCTGGCCGGAGAAAATTGCCATTGCCAAACAGCCTTCAATGCTGCTTCATCCAAATCACTATTACCACTGGAAGTGACAACTTCCGCTGCCCCAACTGTTCCGTCTGTTAATATTAAAATCCTAGTTAATACCGTTCCTTCAATACCTCTTCTTCTCGCACTTTGAGGATAACGTGGTTTACTACTACTAATAATATTGGGCCTAATTTTTATAACTTCACTACCGCCACCATCACCACTGCCATTACCGTTGCCAACGCTGTCACTTTCACCACTGCCGCCACCATTACCACTGCCACTACCGACCACTCCACCAATAGGACCAGTGTTAACGACTCCGCTTCCAATATTATCAACATTATTTTGCACCTTGGCATCGTAATATTGTTCACTGCTGTTATTATTTTGATACGCTCTATATTGTTGCCTGCTCACCAGTATTTTTTTATTATTTTCACTGCTACCACCATTTTCACCACTATTGCCATAATTAATATCATCTAACAATGATACTTCAACGTAATTTGGCTCTGGCGAGGTCTTGTGACAATTTTTAATCACTATTGCCGCCACTAAAAAAACACTCAAATGTAATGCCAGTGCTATAAAAAAAGATTTAGTTAATCTATTTTTCAGCATTTTAACGTTCCTTTCTATCGGTAGCTATTGCTATCTTTGTAACACCGGCAAGCTTCAATTCATCTAATATCGCTACAACCTTACCATATTCAGCTTGTTTATCGGAGTGCAACACAAACGCACTTTCCTTATTATTATGTAGTGCTAATTGCGTTCTCTTCTTTAACATTGGTAAAGTCAGTTCTTCTTCATTATTAAATAACACGTTACCGCTTGGTAATACTGTTATGCTGATGCTCTCTTCAGTTTGTACTGTTTGTGCTGATGCTTGTGGTAAATTTAACGGAATAGTATGTTGCTCTACCATATACAGCGTACTCATCATAAAAAACACTAACAAAAAGAAAATAATATCAATCATCGGAATAATCATTAATTTAGGTTTTCTGTCATTGCGCAAAGTACTTATTTTCATAATTCTGCTCCATTTTGATTATTTGCAATAATTAACACTGCTACTTTTTCAATATCCGTAATCATTTTATCTAAGACATGATTACAATAACTATATATTCCCATTGCTAATACTGCCACACATAAGCCAAACGCTGTTGCAATTAAGGCTTCTCCGACACCGGCGGTAATAGCTAGTGGTTGTCCATTTTTGATATGCAAAATACTAAATGAGCCAATCATACCAATTACCGTTCCCAGCAATCCTAATAACGGTGCTAAGGTAACAATTGTATCAAGATGAGTGAGATTTTCTTTAAGTTTTGCTACAACTATTGCCCCTGTCCCTTCAATAACGCTATTAATATCTTTAACATTATTAATAATCGCAAAAATTCCACTTTGTGCTACAGTTGCCAAGATTCCAGCATCAGCTTGACATAATTTTTGCGCGGCCACAAATTCCTTCTCATTAAGCATTAGTTCTAACTCATTTAAAAAAGTTTTTCCAGAGCTATTTTTTTTATAATAAATAAATCTTTCCACCGCAATTGTTACTGAAATTATTGAACATAATAATAATAAATACATTACCGGTCCTCCGGCTTGAAATAATCTAATAAATTCCATTTTAAAACACTCCTTCATCTTTCTTGCTGATAGCAATCAATTGCCGTAATCTTTAAGCAACATTCCAATTCTTGCTCACTTTCATCACCGCAACCAATCCATCTGGCAAAACAAGCTCCGCCACAATTACTAAAATAATGACAACTAAAACATTTTTTTAGAATTAGTTCTAGCTTATTTTTAATTGCTTCTTGCTTTGCTAAATCAATACCTTGCTCCACATCGCCAATTAAATACTCGTTTTGTCCCAACAATGACGCACAAGCATAAATCTTACCATCAACATCAACATAAATTGCTGCACCATTCATCGCGTGACAATGCGAAAAGCCTATTAATTCTTTATTCTGTAATTTTTCAACCTTATTTAGTTGAGCAAAAATTATTTTTGAGCCAGTTATTGCTTTAAATTTTTCTCCCAAGCTAAAGGCTTTGGTTAAGCCAGTTCTTAACTCTTGCTCCGTAGGTTTACTAATTTTACTACCGCGCCCCTGACCTCTAATTAAATCAAATCCAATTTTTTTAATATTCCCCCAATAATAACTAAGCATCACTAACTTTTCTAAAAAATTAACATTATTTTTCGTCACAACACAAGTAATACCAACATTAATTTTTTTATTTTTTAAAATTTCTAGACCTGCCATAATTTTTTTAAAGCTACTGCTATTATCACGAAACGGGCGCTGTTCATCATGGATTTTTTGATTACCATCAATACTGATTCCAATGGCAATTTTTTCTTTAACTAAAAAATCAATATTTTCTGCCGTTAATAATGTACCATTAGTTTGAATCTGCATTTTTGCCTTAATATTATTGTCTTTAATATGTTGGCTAATTGTTCGAATTAAATTGATATTAAGCAATGGTTCCCCGCCACTAAATTGAATGATAAAGTCATTACTTTGTGCTTGCACTAATGCAATCGCTTTTTTAGCTATATCAAAGGTCATCATATTTTCATTATATGAATCAGCATAGCAATATTTACAGCCTAAATTGCAAGCACCGGTTAGACTCAACAATAACATTTTAATATTACCCTTAGCTATTTCTTTCATAAGTGTTGCTCCATACACTGGATAAATTCTGGCGTTGTCATTAACACAACCTTATCCATTTCTAATAATTGCTTATATAACAGCGTCGCTTTACCATCAGTATGATCACGCTCTTCAATCTTTTGATCTTCTAATACTATTAATTTTTCGGCTTGAAATGCCGCTTTTAAATTGTCTAAATTATTGTTACCATAAAAAATATTACACAAAACAGTAAAATTTGCAGCTTTAATCAACTCAATATTCTTATTGATGTTTTCAGTAGTAATTTGTGCAAAACAATCTTTTTTTACTATTTGAGCCTTAAAGGCTTCACCAACCACTGCATCCGCATCACCTTGTGATATTACGCCCATGGAAATTTTATAATTTCCTTCATATAATTTCCTGACAATATTGCCGGCAACACCGCCACCACTAATCACATGAACACTTTTTCCTTTTTGGCAATCTTTATCACTACTATAAGTATAAATATCGAGTAGACCGGAGACATGATTTTTAAACACAGCTGCTTTCATTTTATAAGCTTTGTGTAAATTTTCAGCAGTAATAACCTCTTTAGGCTTACCATCAGCAATTATCTGTCCTTTGTTTAATAAAATTAATCTTGAACAAAATTTAGTGGCTAATTTAATATCATGCACAACAATTAAAATTGTTTTACCCTGCTGACATAAATTACGACACTGCTCAAAAATTTCTTCTTGATAAGTCAAATCTAAACTAGCTGTCGGTTCATCTAAGAAAATCAGTTTTGTTTCTTGTGCCAAAACCTTTGCCAATAATACCCGTTGACGCTCACCACCAGACATAAAATTAATATCTTTATCCGCCAACTGCCAGACTCCGGTAAACTTCATGTATTTTTCGGCAATCTCATAATCTTTCTGACTTTCATGTTGCCACCAATTTAAATAGGGGTACCGCCCTGCTAAAACCATCTGTTTAGCACTAATACCAAAGCCTTTATTAACTTCTTGTTGCATATAGGCAATTACTTGTGCTTTTTCTTTTTCCTTTAATTTTGTTAATAACTTTGAAGCAACCCTAACCTCACCAGTCGTAATTTTTGTCAAACCTCTAATGCTTTTTAGTAAAGTACTTTTACCGGCACCATTAGGCCCAATAATGCCGATGAACTCACCAACTTTTGCATTGAAGGAAATATTTTTTAAAACAGGTTTTTCTAAATAATCAACCTGTAATTCCTTAACTTGTAAAATATCTTCTATCATACTTGCTCCTTTAACTGAGCCTTGCGTAATAATATTAAAAAATACGGTGCTCCTAATAAAGCTGTCATAATTCCCACTCTTATTTCTGTCGGAGCAATAATTATTCTACCGATAGTATCACATAATATTAAAAAGATACTACCTGCTAGGGCACTGGCCGGCAATAATATTCGATGTTCTGTTCCTAATAAAAGTCTCATCATATGCGGAACTACTAGTCCTACAAAACCAATGCTACCACTGACACAAACCGCTGTTGCTGTTGTTAAAGAAGCAATAGTCATTAGCATTATTCTTGTTTTCATTACCGTCATGCCAACAGCCTTCGCCTCGTCTTCCCCCAATACTAAAATATTTAAATGCCGTGACATCATTAATAACGAAGTTAGCCCAAAGATTATTGGTCCAAGCGCCAAGTAAACATGTTCCCAACGTCGATAATCTAACCCACCCACTGTCCAAAATAAAAATTCTTTTAGTTTACTCTCATTCATAAATGTCAATATCCCAGAAGTTAAAGCCCCAATAAAAATGCTAATTACTACTCCGGCCAATAATAACACCATTATTGGTATTTTACCTTTTCGTAGTGATAATATTACCGTTAAAAAAACAGTTATTAACGCCATAATAAATGCTAATAAAGGCATATAAAACATACTGATAGTATTTAGTCCTAAACTAATCGCTAAAACGGCACCAAGTGAAGCTCCACTTGATACTCCCATAATCCCTGGATCAGCTAACGGATTAGCAAAAACCCCTTGCATTACTGCACCGGAAACCGCTAACGATGCTCCTACTAATATTCCAACTAAGATTCGAGGCATTCTGATATTCCAAATAACCGCAACATCTTCTGCACTCACAGCCGGATTATTAATAAAGCCAAACTCTTGACTTAAAACTTTAATCACAGTAATAAAAGAAATATTAATTTGTCCATAACTAAGTGCAATCATTATTGCTAAACAAAATACTATTATTAATCCTATTAGCACTAATTTAGCTTTTTTTATAGTTTTCATAATACCGTCCTATCATAATAATCCTAGTGCTTTTCGTTGCGTTGTAATCTTTTGACTCCAATCACTTTTAGAAGTTTGCATAAATTCATGCACTAAATATTGTGGTTGTATCATATCAACTACCGCTTTTATCTTTTTGCTATTAAAGGGTAAGTGTTCATCAATTTTCAATATATGCTTCATAATATTTTCCATTGATAAATCTTGTGCCACGTTATTATTACAATGTTTTTTAACATATTCACCAGACAATGAATGATGTAAATGTATCCCATAAATATATTGTTTGTATTGTCCTAAATTATTAACTGTTTCTAATATATAGGCAACACCTTCTTCTTGATTTTTTAAGTTAGCATTAGTATTCATTAAATGACCAGTATCAAGTATCAACCCTAAATTATCATATTTAAGTTTAGTGAAAATTGTTTCGACTAAATCTTTTTTTTGCAAAGTTAACCCCGGCCACCATAAGTTTTCCAGCAATAATTTAGTATTTGACGGAATAATCGGCATTAGTTCTTGTAAAACCTCAATACTATTTTCAATAACCATACTACTGTCATAATTAAAATTCCAATGAAAGACTTCACTCGGCCTTGCTTGCGCCACATGAAATACTAAGTATTCAGGCTGAGCTTCTAAAGCTTTAATAATATTATCCTGATATAAATTTAGCCAATCGCTTTTAGTTTTTCCGCCATAAATACCATAAGCTCTTTCTAAGTCACCATATTCTTTTATTAATGCCTTCTTATTATCTAACCAAAAATCCAGCCAATTCGGCCAAAAATTCAGATGAACCCCCTTCACAAAATCTTTTTTATGAATTTGTTCATCCCAATTTTCATAAAAAAGCATTTCCAGTCCACTTAAATTATGTTCTCTTAAAAAATTCTGTAATTCTTCAGCACTATTATTTATTAAGAGATTATCTAAATGATAATTTGATAAATTAACTAATTCTTTCATTTTAGCCTCAATTTGTATTTTTTAAAATAATTAACGCAAACTATGGTGATGCGATTGCATCACCATAAGGCTGTCAAATATATTATGCTTGGTTATCCTCATAGACCCTAATTAATTTTTCCATCGCTCTCGTCGCGGAAATTTCTCCTTGGCTAACAGCTAAATCAACTTCATCTTTTATTAGCTTAACCTGCTCATGTTGGTAGAAATTATTTTTTAAATATTCTTCTACCATTGCATATACCCATGCCAAAGTCTGCATTTTTCGACGCTCTGCAAAAATACCTGATGTGGTCACATTTTCTTTATATTCTTGAATAATCTGCCACAGTTCATTTATGCCTTCGCCAGTTAGAGATGAACAAGTATAAGCATGAGTTTGCCACCCCGCTGTTGCTTGCCTTAGATAATGGATTATCCGCTCATACTCTACTCTAACCATTTCCGCTTTAGCTTTATTATCGCCATCCGCTTTATTGATTAAAATAGCATCAGCTATCTCCATTACTCCTTTTTTCATCCCTTGTAATTCATCTCCTGCCCCTGTTAAAACAATCAGCAGGAAAAAATCAACCATTGATCTTACCGTAATTTCACTTTGCCCAACCCCGACGGTTTCTACTAAAATAACATCATAGCCAGCCGCCTCACAGAGCAATAGTGTTTCTCTACTTTTTTTTGTTACCCCACCTAATGTACCACCGGAAGGTGAGGGTCTAATAAAAGCATTCTGTTCTTTTGTCAACTTCTCCATTCTAGTCTTATCACCTAAAATACTACCTTTCGTGATACTACTACTTGGATCAACGGCTAATACCGCAACTTTATGACTTCTTTGACATAAATTCATTCCTAGTGCCTCTATAAAGGTACTTTTACCGGCACCAGGGACACCGGTTATGCCAATCCGAATTGATTTACCAGTATACGGTAATAATACCTGTAAAATTTCTTGTGCCATTTTTCTATGTTTAGGTGCATTACTCTCAATCAGGGTTATTGCGCGAGAAAGTATCATTCTATCACCAGCTAAAACCCCCTGAACATAGTCATTAACCTCTAAAACTTTACGTTTAATAAAATTTGCAGCTGTTACTTCCATCGTATTAGATTTCGTCATCCCATCATGCCGTTCTTCTACTCCTGTCATAACTCGACAAGCAAATTCATCGCCGGCATTTTTAGGTTGCCAAGCCGGAATATATTTATCAGCCATTATCAGAATTTAAGCGAATTTTTAATTCTTCCAGGACTTTTCCTGCTGCAATAGGAATAATCGTTCCCGGACCAAAAATAGCGGCTGCTCCATGCTGTCGTAAAAATTCATAATCTTGTGCCGGAATTACTCCACCAATTACCACCATAATATCTTCGCGACCACGCTTCTTTAATTCTTCCACTAATTGTGGCAATAAAGTTTTATGACCAGCCGCTAAAGAACTCATGCCAACCACATGAACATCATTATCGACCGCATCTTGTGCTGTTTCTTCCGGCGTTTGGAATAACGGCCCAATATCAACATCAAACCCTAAATCCGCAAAGGCAGTTGATATTACTTTTGCACCTCTATCATGACCATCTTGCCCCATTTTAGCAATCATGATTCTCGGTCTGCGACCTTCTTGCTCTTCAAATTCATCTGTCATTGAACGAACTCTTTTTATTTCATCTTCATCAGCAAATTCGCTACTATATACCCCAGAAATTGAACGTATTACTGCTTTATGACGACCTGATACTTTTTCGACCGCATCAGAAATCTCACCTAAACTTGCCCTAGCCCGAGTAGCCTTTATGGCTAAATCTAACAAATTTCCTTCACCAGTCTCTACAGACTTAGTTATGGCAGCTAAGCAAGACTGGACTGCTTCATTATCACGATTTGCTCTTAACTTTTCTAACCTTCTAATCTGTGCTTGACGCACTGCTACATTATCTACATCTAAAATATCTAGTGGATCCTCTTTGTCTAAGCGATATTTATTAACACCAACAATCATTTCCTTAGCAGAATCAATATGTGCTTGGCGTCTTGCTGCAGCCTCTTCAATTCTCATCTTCGGTAAACCTGTTTCTATAGCTTTGGCCATTCCACCTAATTTTTCAACTTCCTGAATATGACCCCATGCACTTTTTACCAATTCTTGCGTTAATGCCTCGACATAATAAGAACCGCCCCAAGGATCAAGCACTTTACAAATTTTAGTTTCATCTTGTAAATACAATTGAGTGTTTCGAGCAATTCGCGCCGAAAAATCAGTTGGTAAAGCAATCGCTTCATCTAAGGCATTAGTATGTAAAGATTGTGTGTGACCTAACGCTGCTGCCATTGCCTCAATACAAGTCCTAACTACATTATTAAATGGATCTTGCTCAGTTAAACTCCAGCCTGAGGTTTGTGAATGAGTTCGTAACGCCATTGATTTTGTTTTTTGCGGATTAAATTGTTTGATAATCTTTGCCCACAATAAACGACCGGCTCTCATTTTTGCAACTTCCATAAAATAATTTTTCCCCATTGCCCAGAAAAATGATAATCGTGGCGCAAACGCATCTACATTCAATCCAGCATTAACACCTGTTCTGATATATTCCAGACCATCAGCTAAAGTATAACCTAATTCAATATCAGCCGTAGCCCCTGCTTCTTGCATATGATACCCAGAAATACTAATACTATTAAACTTCGGCATATATTGCGAAGTATAAGAAAAAATATCGCCAATTATTCTCATCGATGCTGCCGGAGGATAGATATAAGTGTTACGTACCATAAACTCTTTCAAAATATCATTTTGAATTGTCCCTGATAAGACTTCTTGTTTTACCCCTTGTTCTTCAGCCGCCACAATGTAAAATGCTAAAACCGGCAACACCGCTCCATTCATTGTCATTGAAACTGACATTTTATCTAACGGAATACCTGAAAATAATATCTCCATATCTAAAATTGAATCAACAGCTACGCCAGCTTTACCAACATCACCAACCACTCGTGGATGATCTGAATCATAACCACGGTGTGTAGCTAAATCAAAGGCAATTGATAAACCTTTTTGACCAGCTGCTAAATTACGACGATAAAAAGCATTACTTTCTTCGGCTGTTGAAAATCCGGCATACTGCCTTACCGTCCAGGGTCTAGTGACATACATCGTCGGATATGGTCCTCTTAAAAATGGCGGAATACCGGCAACATAATGTAGATGATTCATACCTGCTAAATCATCCTTATTGTAAAGTGGCTTTAACGGGATTTGTTCCATTGTCATTTGGTATAAATCTTTAAAGCTTTTACCACTAATAGCTTCAATTCGATCTTTCCATTCCTTAAAACTTTCTTGTTTTGTTTCACCTTGTAAATTCATTTTTGTGAAATCAGGATTAAGACTCATTATTTAATCCCTCCCTTACTTTGTAGCCACGTCAAAATATTGTAACAATTTGCTCTGACATGAATAAATTCATCAATGCCGGCATCAAGATATATTTTTTCAAATTCTGGCGCCGGTGCTCCCGCCAATAACACTATCATATTTTCATTGTTTTCTTTAATCATTTTAGTCAACACTGGCACTATTTCTGGATAAGTATCATCCGTTGAACAAATAATAGTTGCTAACGCTCCAGACTCTTGTGCCGCCTTAGCAGCTTCTTCAATCGTCATAAATCCATCATTTTTTAATACTTCAAAACCACCAACTTCAACAAACCCTGTACTAAAATCAGCACGTGCTTTATGCTGGGGAATTTTCCCCATATTAGCCAAGAAAACTTTTAAATTTTCACCAGTATTATTTTTATATAATTTTGCTTTATTTCTTAATTCTTCAAATTTTTCAGTTAAACGATGTTTAGCAATGTTACGCTCTATTACAAATGGTTCATCATAAATAATTTTAGCTACATCATTTAAAGTTGCACCGGCAGCAAAAGCATTGCTTATCACTGACATATACATTGGAGAATTATTTACTAAACATTCTTTTAATTCCGCTAGTTTTTCATCTCGATATTGTTCATCAATATCACTAATAAACTCTTTAATTGCTATAGTTCGTTCTTCCGCTAGTGCGTGACCATTAAGTTGATTTGCTTCCAATAATTCTTCCAGCATATTTGCATACATATTAATCCCAACAACTTTATCTACTCTTTTTTCTAGCGCTTTAAACCTTTGCTCTAATACATTTTCAATATCAGCTTGAACACTGCCAGCTTTTAAAGCTTCTTCCATTCCGCCACTTTCCTCGACAGTTTGTAGTACTAACCAAGCTTTATCTGCAACTTGTTTTGTTAAAGTTTCGATATACCATGATCCTCCTGCTGGATCTATCGGTTGCAACAAATTGCATTCGTTTTGCAACATAATTTGAGTATTACGAGCAATTCTGCGAGAAAAATCATCTCCTAATCTAATAGCTGAGTCAAAAGGTTGGACTTCCATACTATCTACACCACCCACAACTCCAGAAAAAGCTTCAGTTGTTGTTCTTAGCATATTAACATAAGGGTCATATACACTTTTATTAAAATTTGCCGTAGTTGCATGAATAATCATTTTTTGTGATTCTTCATTACCACCAAAACTTTCAACAATTTGCTTCCACAGCTTGCGTGCTGCTCTAATTTTGGAAATTTCCATAAAGAAAATTGCGCCTAATGAGAAATTAAATTGGATTTGTTTACAGATAACATTAACCTCTAGTCCCCGTTGTTGTAATGCTCTGATATAACTTATCCCTGTAGCCAAACAATAACCTAATTCTTGAACAGCACTGGCACCACCATCACTAAAAACTTGTCCATCAATCAAAATTGTTCTTAACTCCGGAGTATTTCGTTGACTCCATTTCACTACTTTTGCTAATTCATCGTACATTGAATTCAAGCTGGATGGTAACCGCCCTTTACTTGCTAACTCGCCTAGAGGATTTGCCCCAATTAAGCCATGCAAATCACTGCTTTTCCTTGAATTGGCAACTAACATTCCTTCTAGTAGTCCAATAATTAAACTATTATTACCTCCGGCATTAATATAAAGTTCATATTGACTTAAATCAATTTCACTAAAAATTTCATACGCATCTTCAATCGTTGTAATTGATACGCCACCTTTAACTTCATAGTTATTGATTGCAAAGCCATTCTTTCCATCTTTTGTGGCTTCATCTAACATTATGTTAATAGCTGTTGAACCTTTTTTTAGTTCATTCTTTATTAACTTATTAGCATTAAGTGGAATTGGATCATCCACCTTTTGCGAAATCAACCATGGTTGCTCCATATATCCTAAATATTTTGTGCCTCTCATATAATCTTCCATTCCAGGTAGATTTGAGATAGTATCTGGGCTTGGCGCCATTTCCATAGTATACATTGGCTCCAAAGTTATCCCTTCATAAGTTTTAGTAAGCAGTTTTTTTTCAAATGCTCCACCCTTTAGTGCCGCAATTGCTTCTGTTTTCCACTCTTCATAGTCAGGGGCAACAAACTCAGCAAAACTAACTTGTTCCAGTTCCTTTTTTTGTTCGTTTTCATCTGATTCTTTCATTTATACAGTCCTTTCTATGGTTATTCATCAATCTAATAATTTGTAATATATATTCTCAACATCAAAGCATTGAGTCAAAAGATGAATTTAATCATCTAATTTAAAAAAGATTGTTTCCTTTGCAAGAAAGGAAACAGTGGGCATTCACCCTAACACAATAAAAAAATTTATGAGCAATGTCCTCCACTAAAGCTAAAAAGTGGAGAAAACCTTTCGACAAAATAAATGTTTACGTAATAAAAATAAAAACCTTTTCTGCCAACAGACAAAAAAGGTTATGATAAATAAATTCACAAATAAAAAATCTCGACATATAATAGTCGAGATAAATAGATTATGATATCTATAAATCTCCTTCCCCATCGCTCGCAGGTCAAACGGTGATTGTTAATTAGGCAGTTCTCCTGGCTCTAGATCATAACTCCTCCAAACCTTCCCAAAGCTTAAGCTTCAGTGGTATATCTTGGATTTGCTCCCTATTACAGTGGCGGGACCGCGTCGGCATTTAACCGATCTTCCCTATTAAGTCCTTTCGGACACCTAATCCGCAGTATTTAATTTTAAATTATTTCATAAACAATAATTATGATATCATTATCATTTTAGACTGTCAATGTTTTTTGCAAAAATTATTAAAATTATAAAATTTCTTGGACTCTACCAACTTGTCCATCTTCCAACATTACTTTTATTCCATGAGGATGAACACTACTTTTAGTCAATAATTTCGCGACTATTCCTTCTGTTAATTTCCCGGTTCGCTGATCTGCCTTTAACACAATATTAACCCTTTGTCCAATTTTTATATTAGCACGTTGTTTATTATTCATAACTAATCCTTTCAGTTAAGCTTATTATAATTTATTCTACTCTCTTTTCTGGTTCTTGTAAAATTTATTCAATATTAATTAGTCTGCCAAATATCATTGATAAAATAAAGGATAGAAGCTTTAATAGCAGACTTTTAGAGAATTTTGGCATTATAAATAATGATTGTTCATAGTTTTTATATACTTCATTATGTTTTTCATGTTCTAAAAACGTTTGGTAAGCTTTATCTATAATAATTTCAACCTAATCTTCCTCTAAACCTTTACCATATATTTTTCTCTTGCTCTGCCGTTTTCAAGTTGCAGTAGTGCCGCTTGATATATTCTCTTAAATTTATCAGATGAAATATTTTAAAATTTCATCAAAACACCCCAAATATAGCTAAAATAAAAAGCCTGCAATAAAACTTGCAAGCTACTAATTTTTGGTGCGGTTGGTGGGATTTGAACCCACACGCCTCTCAGCGCCACCCCCTCAAGATGGTGTGTCTGCCGTTCCACCACAACCGCTTATATAAAATTTTAAGCAAAAAAAAAGCATCATTTCTTCTTGTTACAAGAAGAAATGGTGCCGAGGACCGGAATCGAACCGGTACGGATATCACTATCCGCGGGATTTTAAGTCCCGTGCGTCTGCCAGTTCCGCCACCCCGGCAATACCTTTGGAGCGGGTGATGAGAATCGAACTCACGTGGCTAGCTTGGAAGGCTAGGGCTTTACCATTAAGCTACACCCGCATATTATGGAGCTGGCGAGAGGACTTGAACCCCCAACCTGCTGATTACAAGTCAGCTGCTCTACCAATTGAGCTACACCAGCAATAAATGGTGCCTTAGGACGGAATCGAACCGCCGACACGAGGATTTTCAGTCCTCTGCTCTACCGACTGAGCTACCAAGGCATAATGGCGACCCGGAAGGGACTCGAACCCTCGACCTCCGCCGTGACAGGGCGGCATTCTAA
>RRZU011417933.1_pt1 | contig 16334 bp, 9 predicted proteins | sample 2165561 | NCBI WGS metagenome assembly RRZU01 (sample SAMN10456909, study PRJNA506462) | wastewater metagenome | isolation source: wastewater sludge | place: USA: Moscow, Idaho
GGTCCGCGTGGACACCAGCCACCGGTCCAGCACGTGCCGGTCGGCAACCGCCGGAGCGTCCCCGGTCGGAGCCCACCCGGCTGCCCGGGCGTACAGGGCCTGGAACGCGACGGTGTTCCAGAACGTGAGGAACACCTTGCGAACGGTCTCTTGGATCGTGGAGTGCCCGACCCGGCGCGACGCCCACGGCGACCCGCCAGCGGCCATGAACCAGCGCACGGCGTCGGCACCGTGGGCATCCATCAGCGGGATCGGCTCCAGGATGTTGCCGAGGTGCTTGGACATCTTGCGTCCGTCCTCGGCCAGGATGTGACCCAGGCACAGCACGTTGCGGTAGCTGTTCGCGTCGAACACCAGCGTGCCGATGGCCATCAGCGAGTAGAACCACCCGCGCGTCTGATCGATGGCCTCACAGATGAAGTCGGCCGGGTACGCGTCGTCGAAGCGGTCAACGGACCCGTCGGCGTACGGGTACCCCCACTGCGCGAATGGCATCGAACCCGAGTCGAACCAGGCGTCGATGACCTCCGGTACCCGGTGCGCGGGCTTGTGGCAGGTCGCACAGTGGATCGTCACATCGTCGACGAACGGCCGGTGCGGGTCCAGGGCGGACTGGTCGGAGCCGCTCAGCTCGCTCAACTCGGCCAGCGAACCGACGCAGGTCTGGTGCTTGTCGGGGCACCGCCAGATCGGCAGCGGCGTACCCCAGTAGCGCGACCGCGACAGCGCCCAGTCGATGTTGTTGTTGAGCCAGTCGCCGTACCGCCCGTGCTTGATGTTCTCGGGGTGCCACGTGGTGGCCTCGTTCTCCCGCAACATGGCGTCCTTGATCGCCGTCGTGCGGATGTACCACGACGGCTGGGCGTAGTACAGCAGGGCCGTCCCACAGCGCCAGCAGTGCGGGTAGCTGTGCTCGTACGACAGTTGGCGGAACAAGATGCCGCGTTCGATCATGTCGTCGACGAGGAACGGGTCGGCCGACTTGAAGAACATGCCCCCGACAAGGGGAACGTCGATGTCGAACGTCCCATCGGGACGGATTGGGTTCACCAGCGGCAGACCGTACGCCCGGCACACGACGAAGTCGTCAGCGCCGAAGGCCGGGGCCATGTGGACCAGGCCAGTGCCGTCCTCGGTCGTGACGAAGTCCGCGAGGACGACGTAGTTGGTGCCACCGACGACGGACGGGAAGTCGATGTAGTCGAAGGGACGCTGGTAGGTCCACATCTCCATGTCGCGACCCAGGAACTGCTTACCCAGCAGCCAGCCCTCGCCGAGCACCTTTTCGGCCAGCGGCTCGGCGACGATCAGAGTCTCGCCCTCGGGCTCGTCCTTCGTCGCCACGACGTAGGTCACGTCGGGATGCACGGCGACGGCCGTGTTCGAGACCAGGGTCCAAGGGGTCGTCGTCCAGACGAGGAACGACGCCTTGCCCGCCATCGGACCCGACGTGACGGGGAAGCGGACGTACACCGACGGATCGGCGATGTCCTCGTAGCCCTGGGCGAGCTCGTGGTCGGACAGGGTCGTTCCGCACCGCGGGCAGTACGGCGCCACGCGATAGTCCTCGACCAGCAGCCCGGCGGAATGGATCTGCTTGAGCGCCCACCAGACCGACTCGATGTAATCCGGCGACATCGTCCAGTAGGCCTGGTCGAGGTTCACCCAGTAGCCCATGCGCTTGGTGAGCTCGGTGAACGCGTCGACGTGGCGCGACACGGACGCGCGGCACTTCTCGTTGAACGCCTCGACGCCGTACGCCTCGATGTCGGGCTTGCCGTTGAATCCGAGTTCCTGCTCCACAGCGAGTTCAACGGGCAGGCCATGGCAGTCCCACCCGGCCTTGCGGTCGACATGGAAGCCTTGCATGGTCTTGAACCGCGGGAACACGTCCTTGAACACCCGCGCCTCGATGTGGTGGGTGCCCGGGCGCCCGTTGGCGGTGGGGGGACCCTCGTAGAAGGTCCACGGTTGTCCGCCGCGAGTCTGGTCGAGAGACGCGTCGAACGTGCCGTTGGCGTCCCACAGCGCGAGGATGTCGTGTTCCATCGCGGGCAGGTCGATTTGGGGCGGGACGGGCCGGTACTCAGCCGCGCACATGGCGTTCCTTCGTCAGTGGTGATCCGGACGAAGGGACGAGGCGCAGCCCCGCGGTACCACCCTTCTTGGCCGCCACAGAGGCGACCCGCTCTTGCTCGCCGCGGCCGGTTCTAGTGAGCGCCCCGAGAGGCAACCGTTCTTCCGGCAGCTCCGGGGTGATGGCCCCATCGTCACCTTGCGGACGCACGGAGTATACGCGCCGGTCCGCCGGCCACTCAAACGTGTTTCGCACCGACGCACAGCGGTGGCCGGCTCCCTCAGGAACCGGCCACCGCCGTCAGACCAGCGAGACCTATGTCCGGGTGATCTTGAACCCTGGTGTGACCGAGGTCACTCCGTACTCGTTGGTGTAGGAGAACCGCCAGGTGTACGTACCCTTCGTGTTCTGCCCGTACGTGAGCGGGATCGTCACCCGTTGGTCGGAGTTGGTCAGGCGAGCCTGGCTCTTCGACCAACGCCCGTTGACCAGGAACTCCACCCACACCGTGCGCCCGGCACCCGTGTTACGCACCCACGCAGACGCCGAGACCGACTGACCGACCCGAGCCGTCCAGGGCCGGTAGGTCACGAGCGGCTCGGTCCCGTTGCGGGTGATCGACTGCGTCTCCGAGGTCGAAACGGTGCCGAAGGCGTTCGTGGCGGCCAGCCTGTAGGAGTAGGTGCCCGACTTGTTCGCGCCGTACGTGAGCGGGATCGTCACCTTCCCATCGGCGTCGGTCGTCCGCGTCTGGGAGGTAGACCAGGTCCCGTTCACCATGAACTGCACCCTCACCGGCGTTCCATCACCCGTGTTGTCGACGTCGGCGGACACTGTCGCTTCTTGGCCAACAATGGCCGACTTTGGTGCCTCGGACACGACCGGCGACGTGCTCATCCGCCGGATCGTGTAGGTGCCCGTCGTCGCCGTGACGTTGTACGCGTTGCGGGCTGCGACGCGGTAGGTGTAGTCACCGGCCCTATCGGCCCCGTAGGTGAGGGGAATCGTCACATAACCGGCCGTGTTGGTGATCGCCGACCGTGATGTCTCCCAGGTGCTTCCCGTCCAGAACTGCACGGAGACCTGAGCTCCCGACCCGGTGTTCTCCACGCGGGCGGTTACGTTGGCAGGCTCGCCGACGAGTGCCTGCTCGACCCTGTCCGTCACCACCGGGTTCGTCGCCAGACGCGTCACGGTGAAGGTCTCGGAGTACTCCGTGTCGGCCGCATCGACCCGGAGGCGATGCTGCTGGGCACCGGCGACGGTGAGGTTGTACCCGATGGGCAGCGAGATCGCCCCGTCGTCGTGCGCGGTCGCCCACGCCGACGTCACCCACGAATCACCGTCGTAGGCCTCAAGAGCGACGCGCAAACCGTCGATGTTGCTGCCGGTGACCTGACCGTTGGCTGTCCCGACCTGTCCGACGATCAACGTGTCCGGGGCCGACACCAAGGCGATCGTGGCGGGTGGGACGGGGAGAACGCGCGTCAGCGTGCGGCTGGCGGTTGCGGTCGCCCGATCACCGGTTCCGGTGACGACTCTCCACTGGTAGGTGCCTGCGACGTCCTTTTGATACGACAGCGGAATCGCCACGGTTCCTGCAGCGCTCAGAGACCGCGTCTGATCGGTGACCCACTCGTCGTTGACGAGGAACTGGGTGGAGACCTCCATACCCGCCACGGAAGCCGTGTCGAGGGCACTGAGGGGGATACTGACATTCACATTGACGTCGTTGCCGACCGGTGCCGAGGTGGGGGCGTCGACGTTGACCACCCAGCGGACGAAAGCGGTACCGCCGTCGCCATAGGTGAAGTAGTCACCGGAGGTGGGGTTGGATGCGTTCTCGACGCAGCGGGCGGAGAAGCTCACTTCGTCCCCGCCAGCCGTCCCGGTCCAAGCGGAGGTTGCTTCGATCATCCTGCTCCACCGGCCGTCCGGCTTGACCTCAATGGCAAGCGTTCCCTCGGTCCATCCCGGATCGTTGACGGTCAGCAGTGCCGTCGCTCCGCGGATCGAGCAACCGGTGCCGATCACGGTGATGTACTCGCCGTGGGACAACGCCGACGGGCTGACGGTCAGAGTCTTTGCCGCCCCCTCAACGTCGACCGTGGGGATGTGCGCCTCGTCGTAGCTGAATGTCGGCGTATTCGACCCGCCGCCGCCGAACCGCGCCGGGACCTCGGAATAGCACTCGACGGACTTGATGACGTCGCGGGCTCCGGCGAACAATTGCTTGGAGATCGCGAGGTCGAACGACCAGGTGCCACTTGTGTCGGTGGCGGTGCCGTACTCCTCCACGGTCGACTCACCCATGGATGTCGGCATCCCGATCGTGACGACGGCGAGACCCTCAGCGTAGGCACATTCGTCGCCCGACATGGTGAAGGTCTGTCCGACAGAGACAACCCCCATGCTGGTCGTGACCGTACCGGTGGGTATGGCGTGCGCCGGGGACCATCCCAGCGTTGTGGAGACGAGGGCCAAAGCGACGGCCATGACGGCGAGTCTTGAAGCGCGCGAGAATCTGTTTGGGGGCGTGTGTCGCATCTCTGCGTCCTTTCGTGCGCGGCGCCTGGGTGTCCATTCACTTCGACACGTTTGCGCAACGTCGCCCCGCTCCAACCAGTCGGCCTCGGTCTGTCCCCCCGGCCGACGCTGCATGGTTGGCAACGCACATCCATCACATCGCCCTACGCGTGGCGTTGGCAAGTCCTACAGACAGGGTATTTACGCCACGACGGAACACGACAAACGGCCCCCAGAGAGGGGGCCGTTGTCGTGAAAACGGGGTCAGTCGCCGGTCTCCTTGCGACGCCGCCGAGCGCGCCGAACGCTGCCGTCGACACTCCAGGCACCGGCACCCACCAGCAGATACAGCAGGCCGACCGCGGCCAGCACCAGTTCGTACTCACCGACGAAGCCGAACCTGTCCGCGACGAACGGGTTGGACGCCCCCCACCACACGAACACCAGGGCGCTGGCGGCCACGATGGTGACACCCAGCCCGGCGATCCGCGTCAGGATGCCGAAGAGCATGCCCACCGCGATGAGGATCTCCCCCACGCACAAGACCAAGGCCATGATGCCCGGTTGGGGAATCCAGGTTGTCCCGATGAGGTCGCTGGTGTCCTGCAGGTTGGTGAAGTGCTGCACAGCACGCACACCGAAGACGACCGTGATCGCCATGCGCAGCAGGAACAACCCCAGGGACGGGAAGAACTTGTCGTTGGACTGCACCTTGACCGGCGGCGCCGGCTCGGGTTCGGGCGTGCGTTCAACGGTCCCGAGGGCCTTGTCGCGGGCCGCCTTCCGCTCCGCGCGCTCAGCGGCCAGCAGGTCGGCCTGGGTCATCTCGGTGGTCGCGTCCGCCGGTTCTTCGGGCGTCACCACCGGCTCGGGCGGTGTCCGGAACGGCGAGTACGCGTCGATCTCGGCGTCTGGGTTGACTGCGGTGGCGGGTGGCTCCGGTTCGGGGGCCACCTCTTCTTCTGCCAGGTCGTCGAAGACCACGACCTCGCGCGTCTCCACGTCCTCTTCGGGCTCCACCGTGATCTCGTCGACGAACTCCACCTCGTCGTCGGGTTCGGCGTCTTCGACCACCTCGGCATCGACCACCACCACGTCGGGTTCGATGTCTGAGGGGGTCTCGACAACCTCGGCCACGAACCGCGCACCTTCGGTCGACTCGTCGAGCAAAGGCAGGTCGGCATCATCAGCCGAGGTCATTCGCGCGGGGGTTTCCACACTGGCGACGTCGTCATCCAGCAGGGAACCGTTGCGCGGTTGCTGGTCTTCGTCCACTGGTTACTCCCTCACAAGGCCACAATCGCCACAGTCAAGACTGTGATCACATCGTGGCATCGCCCCTGGGACCCGGCCGGGACCGACACCGCCTTCAGCCGAGATCGGCCAGGGAGATGAGCATCGACTCCATGGCCAGCAGCGGCGCCACGTTGCCCGCCAACGCGACCCGGCAGGTCAAGATCGCGTCGAGACGCTGAATCGTGTCGGCGGCGGTCCCCGCACGCGCGACGGTGACGACCTCGGACTGCAACTCGGGGTTGATGAGTTCGGCCTGCGCTGCGGTCTGCACTGTCAGAACATCTCGGTAGTAGGCCGTCAGTTCGGTCAGCACCCGGTCGAGCGCGTCGCGCTGCAGGCGTTTCACGCGGCTCTTCTGCCGATCCTCCAACTCCTTGATGGCGGCGGCACTGTTGCGCGGACGAGCGCCCTTCGTCCCGACGCCCAAAGCGGCCGACAGTTCGGCCAACTCCTTCGCGTCCGTCTCGGCGGTCGCGGCGACGGCCTCCTCGTTGGTGGCCTCAATGAGGTTCGAGGCGGCCGTCAGGCACGCCCCGAGAGACGTGAGCCGCGTGGGGAGCAGCAGCACGTCACGCCGACGACGACGCGCATCGTCGCTGCGAGCCAGGGCACGCGCCCGTCCGATGTGCCCTTGCGCGGCGCGTGCGGCGAACGCGGCCATCGTCGGGTCGACCCCGTCGCGGCGCACCAACAACTCGGCGATGGCGGCGTCGGACGGGGTGCGGAGGTGCAACTGCCTGCAGCGGGACCGGATCGTAACCACGACATCGTCGGCCGTGGGCGCACACAACACCCACACGGTGCGGGGTGCGGGCTCCTCGATGCTCTTCAACAGGGCGTCGGCGCCGCGCTCGGTGACCAGATCGGCGTCCTCGACGACGATCACCTGATGCTTGCCGCGGCGCGGGGCCATCGCGGCCTTGACGACGAGCTCACGAACCTCGTCGACCCCAATGGACAGTTGCTCGGTGCGGACAACCGTCACCTCGGGATGGGCCCCGGACCGTACGGCTCGGCAGTCCGCGCACTCGCCGCACCCGCCGTCGGGACACTCGAGCGCCGCCGCGAAGGCCTTGGCGGCGTTGGACCTGCCGGACCCGGGTGGTCCGGTGATGAGCCAGGCGTGCGACATGGCCGGGCCGCCACGAACGGCGGCTCGCAGCGCTGCGACGGCCTCGTCTTGTCCGATGAGGTCCGCCCACACACCGCCGCTCATGCGTCCAGTCTCACATCCGCCTGTGACATTAGGCGCGCGACGTGTTCGCGTACCTGACGGGCGGTGTCGTCGCGGTCGCGCAGTCCCGGGAGGACGAGGTAGCGCTTCGGGTCACGTGCGGCCAAGTCCAAGAAGGCCTGGCGCACCCGGACGTGGAAGTCGTCGCCGGCTCCCTCCAGGCGGTCCTTGTCCCCGATGGTCAACACGGCATCCGCCGGATCGACGTCGAACAGGACCGTCAGGTCCGGGCGCAGGTCGTGGGTCGCCCACCGTGCGACCTGTTCCACCTCGGCCACGCCCAGGGCTCGGCCGCTGCCCTGGTAGGCGATCATCGAATCGACGTAACGGTCGCACACGACGACCGCTCCACGCTTCAAGGCGGGGTCAACAACCGAGGTGACGTGATGCGCCTTGTCAGCCGCGTACAGCAGCGCCTCGGCTCGGGGGTCGAGATCGCCGGTGGCAGGGTCCAGCACGAGCGAGCGGATGTGCTCCCCCGCCACGGTCCCCCCTGGCTGGCGGGTTTCGACCACCTCGTACCCGTCCCGGCGCAGCGCGGCCACCAGCAGTGCTGACTGGGTCGACTTGCCCGAGTGGTCTCCGCCTTCGAATGCGACGAAGAAGCCCGTCACGGCTTGATGCCCAGTTGTTTGAGGTACTTCTGGTGGTCTGGCCAGTTGGCGATGAACTCGGCCTTGGCAGCCTCCGCCCCCACGACCGCGCGTTCGTACAGGCGACCCGCCTCGAAAGCCTCGGCCGGGTTCAGCCCCACGATCTTCGGAGCGGGCGGGGTGGCGGGAAGGCAGGCGTCCAACTCGTTCAAGATCATTTCCAGTCGGCGCCGCAGACCCCGAGCGCGCGAGCCGAAGAAGCGGCGGGACAGACGGGTGATGTCCAAGGCGTGCTGCGTCGTCGCCCGGGTCTTCTCCCACCGGGCCAAGGGAGCGTGCCTGTCGAGCCTCCGGGCGCGGTTGACCAGCGACAGCAGCGCGGCGGTGGTCTCTTGCGCCAGCGCTCCGGGCGCTGGGCGGGATTCCCAGTCGCCCAGTTGCGGTGCGCGCGCGAACTCCAACAATCCGTCGAGGACGGCCAGGTAGCGCTCGCTGAACGGCGCGGCGCCGCTGCGGTTGCGCACCCAGGTGAGGTCTGCGCGCAGCCCGTCGACGTCGCCGGTTGTGGCCCACGCCAGCCCGTCCATCGTGCGCTGGACGCGGGCGAGTTGCCCATAGATCGCCTCGGGGGTGGTCTCGATCCCGCGCCGAAACGCGAGGTCCGCCTCGATGATCCGGTGGACGTGCTTGCGGACCGCGTTCTGCGCGAGGTCCCGCATCGTCATGCTCATCGGGAAGCGATCGGAGTAGGTGTAGTCACCGGCTCCGAACTCGTCGCGCACCGCGGCGACCAGGGGCTGGGTGTCGGCCACGATCCGACCGCCGACCGCTTCGAGCCCGCTGGCCAGCGACGCGACCTGCTTATCGGTGCCGTCCTCCTTGGTGACGGTGACCGCGCGGAACGTCCCCGTCGACGTCCCCAAGTCCGCAGTCAGGGTCTGATCCTGCAAGGTCGCCAGGGTCTCGCCGCCAGGCCCGACGGCCGTGAACTGGCGACATTCACACGAGAGCTTCCCCTGGACCCCCAGCGGCGCCAACCGACGAAATGGCGTTGTCAGCGCCGAGAACTCCTCCGGCAGATCTCCGTGCCCGAACGGTTCGACCGCCTCGGACTTCAGATACGGGCTCCACCCCGACGACCGGAGGACCCACTCGCCCAACCCGTCGACGACGCGGTGCATGAGCAAGATGCCGGCGCCGAGCAGTCGCAGGTCCGACGTGTCGATGACGGTCAGCTGCGGTTGCGGGCGAGCGCCGAGCCGGGTCCGGATCGCCGCGATCCCCGCCTCGGGGCGGGCCAGTTTGCTGGGTACGGCGCCGACGGGCAGCGTCACGAACATCGAACTCACGACGAACTCTTCTTCGTCGTGCGGGACCGCGTGGTCGAACTCGTCGTCTTGCGGCGCGTGGCGGGCTTCTTCGGCGGACCGGCCGCACGCTTCTCGGCCAACATCTCGGCGGCCTGTTCGAGGGTCATGGCATCGATCGAGTCGGTCTTCTTCAACGTCGCGTTGTACTCGCCGTCGGTCACGTACGCGCCGAAGCGTCCCTGCTTGATGCTGACTTCGCGTTCGGTGGACGGGTCGCTGCCGAGCACCTTCAACGCCGACGCCGCGCGGTTTCCGCGCGTCTTGGGCTGGGCGTAGATCGCCTCGGCCTCGGGCAGCGTGATCGAGAACAGCTGCTCTTCCGACGCCAGCGAGCGTGAGTCGCGCCCCTTCTTCAGATACGGGCCGTAGGGACCGTTGTGGGCAGTGATCTGCTCGCCGTCGGCCCCGGCCCCAACGGTGCGCGGCAAGGACAAGATCAGCAGCGCGTCTTCGAGACTGACCGTGGCCGGGTCCATCGACTTGAACAGCGACGATGTGCGCGGTTTCGCGGTCTTTGGCGAGTCCTCCGGCAGCACCTCTGTCACGTACGGGCCGTAGCGTCCGTCCTTGAGGACGATCATGTGGCCAGAGGCTGGGTCCGGACCGAGTTCGCGCCCCCCGGTCGGCTTCGACAACAACTCGAGGGCGACCTCGGGAGTGAGTTCGTCGGGAGCGAGGTCCGGCGGCACGTTGGCGCGGCGCTCCTCGCCGTCGGTCACGTACGGGCCGTACCGCCCGACCCGCAGAACAACGCCCTCGCCGAGCGGGAAGCTCGACATCTCGCGGGCGTCGATGTCACCGAGGTCCGACACGAGCGTCTGCAGCCCCTGCGCGCTGTCGGTCTGCGACCCGAAGTAGAACTCGCTCAACACGGCGAGTCGATTCGCGTCGCCGGCGGCGATCTGGTCGAGCACGCCCTCCATCTCGGCGGTGAAGCTGTAGTCGACGAGTTCGGGGAAGTGCTCCTCCAGCAGCCGAGTGACGGAGAATGCCAGCCACGTGGGTACCAGCGCGGACCCACGCTTGAACACGTAGTCCCGCGACGTGATCGTGCGAATGATCGACGCATAGGTCGACGGGCGCCCGATCTCCAACTCCTCCAGCTTCGCGACCAGCGACGGTTCGGTGTAGCGAGCCGGTGGGCGGGTCTGGTGTCCGGCCGCGTCCACGGAGATCGCGTCGACGGTCTGCCCCGCCGTCAGGTGCGGAAGCCGGGCCTGCGCATCGTCGGACTTGTCGTCGTCGGTGGCCTCCACGTAGGCCTGCAGGAAGCCCGGCTTGGTGATCGTGCGCCCGCTGGCGGTGAACACGCACCGCGACGTCGGCTCCGAGTCCACCTCGACGGGATCGCTGAGGGCCGCGTCGATCGTGACCTTCACGTTGTTGCCTTCGGCGTCGATCATCTGGGAGGCGACGGTGCGCTTCCAGATCAGTTCGTACAGCCGGAGCCCATCCCCGTGCAGTCCGGTCTCGTTCGGCAAAGAGAACGTCTCCCCCGCCGGGCGGATCGCCTCGTGGGCCTCCTGGGCGTTCTTGACCTTCGACGTGTACACGCGAGGCCGGGACGGGACGGAATCGGGTCCGTACAGCTTGACGGCCTGAGCCCGCGCGGCCGCGATGGCGGTCTGCGACAGCGTGACAGAGTCAGTACGCATATAGGTGATGAAGCCGCCCTCGTACAGCGCCTGCGCGACCGACATCGTGCGCTGCGCGCTGAACCCGAGCTTGCGCCCGGCGTCCTGCTGGAGGGTCGTCGTCCGGAACGGTGCGTACGGACGCCGCGTGTACGGGCGGCTCTCGACGTCGTTGACGGTGAACGTGCCCGGCCGCAACGCCTCCACCAACGCCTCGGCGGTGACTTGGTCGAGCCGCAAGGTGTCGGTGGTGAGCTTGCCCTCGCTGGAGAAGTCCCGACCGGTCGCGACCTTGCGGCCGCCCACCGCCGTCAGGCGAGCGGCAAACGTCGGTGGGGTCGCGTCGGGTCCGGTGCTGAGGTCGGCGTCGATGCCGAAGTAGTCAGCCGCGACGAACGCGATCCGTTCGCGTTCGCGGTCCACGACGAGCCGGGTGGCGACGGACTGCACCCGCCCCGCGGACAGGCCGGGCATGACCTTCTTCCACAGCACCGGCGACACCTCGTAGCCGTACAGCCGGTCGAGGATGCGCCGCGTTTCCTGCGCATCGACGAGGTCCAGGTCAAGTTCGCGCGGGTTGGCGACGGCGTCGGCGATGGCCTGCGGGGTGATCTCGTGGAAGACCATGCGGCGCACGGGAACCTTCGGCTTGAGTTCCTGCAGCAGGTGCCACGCGATGGCCTCGCCCTCGCGGTCCTCATCAGTGGCCAGCAGGAGTTCGTCGGCGTCGGCGAGCTTGGCCTTCAACGCGCGGATCGTGGTCTTCTTTTCGGGAGCGACGACGTACAGGGGCGTGAAATCCTTGTCGACGTTGACGCCGATCCGCGCCCACTTCTCGCCCTTGTACCGGGCGGGCACCTCGGCCGCACCCGTGGGGAGATCTCGCACATGGCCCCGGCTGGACTCGACGTCGTACCCATTACCGAGAAAGCTCGCGATCTTCGTCGCCTTCGTCGGCGACTCAACGATCACAAGTTTGCGCGATTGTGTATTAGCCACGTGTTCTGCTTCCGCGTTGCATCTGAAGGATGTCGTGATGATCGTAACTGGCGGATCGCCGCTCGGAACCGTCGGCAGTTTTCCGCTGCAGCCTCGGAGTATGCCACCACAATCAGCAATTCGGGACCCCGCTTCCGGTTCCCGCCACGAGTTGTGCGTACATCTCCTAGTGACCGGTCCGGGCGCTCACAGGCGGTGATGCCGTGTCGAACGGTGCTGGTTTTACTTGGCAGGATGGTCCTGTGGACCTTGCCGAAAAGCTGCGAGACGCGCTGACTGCCGCCAACTTTACCTGGGATTCAATTGCGGTGAGGACCGGCGAGTCGGGCCTGTCCGGACTCGCCCGCAATTCGACAGTCCCGGCGGCCGACGCGCTCGACGACGATCCCCAGAGCACGCTCGTACGCCTGTGGATGCTCGGTGACACCGTCACCCGACGCGACGCGGACGCGGCACTGCCAGGGCTGGTGTCGGACCTCGCGGCGGCGGGCCTGGTGCACGCCGACGACCGCGCGGTCCGCGCCGATGTTGAGATCAAGCCGTACGCGACCGACGGTGGGTGGAGCGGCTGGGTTTGTAACGACCTGACGCCCGGTCTCGACGGTGCCGCCACCGCGCCGCGACCCGACCACGTCTTGGGCGTGTCACCCGCGTCCACGTCGCTGACACAACTCACGATTCCCGACCAGGTCGACACCGCCCTCGATCTGGGAACGGGGTGTGGCGTCCAACTGCTGCACCTGACGACTCACGCCCGCAGCCTCGTCGGCACCGACATGAACCCGCGCGCCATCGAACTCGCGCGGCTCACCACCGCGCTCAACGGCGTCCGTGCCGATCTGCGGATCGGGGACCTCTACGCGCCCGTCGCCGCGGAGAGCTTCGACCTGATCGTCACCAACCCGCCGTTCGTCATGTCACCGCCGACCGGCGAGCGACTCGTGTACCGCGAGGGCAGCCTGCCCGGCGATGAGCTCGTGCGCCGAGTCGTCACCGAGGGCGCCCGTCGCCTGTCTCCCGACGGGACTTTGCAGGTGTTGGCGAACTGGGCGGTGACCGACGAGCCCTGGCAGGAACGCCTCGCCACGTGGGTCGACGGTACGGGCTGCGACGCCCTGATCGTCGAACGCGAACGTCTCGACATCTACGCGTACATCGAGGTGTGGCTGTCGGACGCCGGATTGGATTCCAGCCCGGACTATCGCGACCGATACCGGCAGTGGCTGGACTACTTCGAAACGCTCGGTGTGCTCTCGGTCGGCATGGGGTGGATCAACCTGCGCAGGACCGACACCGCGGACTCGGCCGTCCGCATCGAGAGCTGGCCACATCTCGTCCACCAGCCCGTCGGACCCGAGGTGTCCGCCACGTTCGGACACACCAAGGCGGCGCAGGCCGACCCGTCGACGCTGCTCGGACGTCGCTGGGTCGTGCCCTCGACGGTCCGACAGGAGACGCTCGGGCATCCCACGGCCCCCGACCCCGAGGCCATCGTGATCCGATCAACGACCGGGTTCGGTCGCGCGGCCCAACTCGACACGGCGGCGGCGGCGTTCGTGTCCGCCTGTGATGGGGAACTCACTGCCGGACAGATCATCGCCGCGCTCGCGGACCTCCTTGAGACTCCCACCGCAGAACTGCTCGCCGGACTGCTTCCACGCCTGCGCACCCTGATCGGCGACGGGCTGATCGTCGCCGACGAAAGCAGCGGCCCGCCGCTCGCATAAACTCGATTTGTCGCAATCAGGGAGGTGTTGTGGACGCATTGGGCTTCGGGCCCCTCATCGCCTGGTTTCGAGGCATCCTCGTCGACCTGCTCGGCGCTGAGGCGGCACCCCTGGCGTTACCCCTCACGTACCTCCTGTACGCGGTGTTGGCGGTCGCGGCGCTCATTCCAACCCGGCGTTGGTGGCGGCGCATCAAGGACCGTTGGCTGCTATTGCATCGGCCCCTGCGTCGCATCTGGCGAAAGTTCGGAATGCGCAAGCCGATGCACGCGCTGGGACTGTCCACGAGGCTGCTGAACGACACGAACGTGAGCGTCCTGTCTCCGCTGGTTGGACTGGTTCCGTCGACGCTGTGGTTCATCGCGATCCGCAATGCGCTGGTCCCCTGGCAGGACTCCTCCTTCCGCACGTTGGTTGGGCAGGACGTCCCCAACTTCTTGGGGGCGGAACTCGGCCCGGGAATGAACTACGCCTCCCTTGAGGGCCTGCTTCTGCTGGTGTGCACGGGACTGCTCGTGTGGTTCACGAGTTGGTCGACATTCGCCCAGGTGCGCGCACGCCTCCAGCGCCGCGCGTGGCTGTTGCAGCGCTTCCCGGCCCGCGGCACGACCCTGATCCCGCTGGGCTTCGTCGCCGCCTATCTCGCATTCTTGTACCAACTCACGGTGTGGGTGCCGTCACTACCGACCGTGTGGGCGACGCTGATTTTGGCCTTGATCTTCATCCCCGTGCAGTTGGCGGCTCGCCGCCAAGACAAGGTGCGGATGGGGCTGAGCTTCCGCCTTCCGGACTGGGTGATCACCGGTCCCCTCCCCGAACCCGAACTGGCTCAACCGGTCCAACCGGCCCAGCCACAGATTGAGCCCGTCGTGGACTCGGCGCCGTCGGCAGCCAGTCCTCCATTGGACGCGACGCCGTATGCCCCGACCGAGGTCATGGCTGGCACCCCTCCCGTGGCGCCGACACGACCCTGGAACGGGACGACGCGACCCGACAACCCCCAGACGCGCGTGATGCCGACGTCCTGGTCAGCCCTGGCACCCGCCCTGGAGCCGCTGGCGGCCCACGAACCGCGCGACCTCGGTCCGTACACGATCAGCGGGCGGATCGGGTCGGGCGGCATGGCCATCGTGTATCTCGCGTCCAGCCGTCGCCTGCCGCTCATCGCGCTGAAGGTGGCCAATCCGTTGACCACTGTGCAAGACGTCAGCAAGCGCCTGATGAGCGAGATCACAACCCTGTCGAAGGTCACAGATCCGGCAGTCGTGCGGATCCACGACGCGGGCATCATTGACGAACACCCGTTCCTCGCCATGACCTACTTGAAGGGGCCCGCCCTTCATCAGGCCGTCACCACCCTCGGGCCGCTGTGCGACCAGGACGCGCTGCGCGCTCTCGGGGCGTCGATGGCGTCCGGGCTGGCGGCGATCCACGCCGTCGGGGTGCACCGCGACCTCAAGCCCGCGAACGTGATCCTCACCGATGGCGGGCCCGTCATCGTCGACCTCGGCATCGCGAAGCTGCGGGGAGCCACCACGGATCTGACGCGTGAGGGAACCGCCCTGGGAACCATCGGTTACACCCCGCCCGAGGTGTTGCGCGGTGAGATCGCCACCCCCGCCGCCGACGTGTTCGCCTGGGGCGCGTGCATCGCCTACGCGGCGAGTGGTCGCGCCTTGTTCACCGGGGACACGTTGGCCGCACAACTGGAGGCCGTCCGCACCGGGCGGGGAGACCCCGCAGTCGTGGACACGCTCGAAGCGATCGACCCGGTCTTGGCGTCAATCGTGCGCCGCTGCACGGACCCCGATCCCAACGCCCGCCCGACCGACGGACGAGCGATCGTGCGCGCCCTGCCGAAGGGCGCGCGCTGGCCCGAGCCCGCAGGTGCGGTTGCCTGAACCGCCGCCGAGTGCATCGAGAAGAGGAGGGTCATCAATGACCCAGGTGTGGGCCCATCGAGGCGCCAGCGGCCACGCGCCGGAGAACACGATGGACGCCTTCGAGGCGGCCGTTCGGCTCGGGGCGCACGGGATCGAGTTGGACGTTCACGTGAGTGCTGACGGCAAGGTTGTGGTCATCCACGACGACACGCTGGACCGCACCTGCAAGGTGAAGGGCCGGATCGCGTCCATGGCGGCGGCCGACATTACGGCCGCGCATGCAGCGAACGGCATGGCAGGGTTCCCCGCTGCCCGGGTACCGCTGCTGGACGACGTATTGGACCTTGTCGCTGGCACTTCGGTCATCGTCAACATCGAGTTGAAGAGCGACCAGGCCGCCTTGCCTGCCGCCGTGCACCGACTCGTGCACGACCGGGGCATGGACGGGTCGGTCATCTACTCGTCGTTCAACCACAACGCCCTCAAGGCCATGCACGATCTGGGGTCGACGGCTCCCATCGGCCTCCTGCTCGGACAGCCGTTGTACGAACCGTGGGAATACGCCGCCGCCATCGGTGCCCAGGCGATCCACCCGTCGTACCAGATGCTGTCCTGGCCGGACTTCGTGGCGGCGTCGCATCGCCGCGGAATCGCCGTCAACGTGTGGACGCTCGACACGCCGCCTCAGTGGGAACGCGCACGCTCCCTCGGTGTGGATGCGGTCATCACGAACCATCCGGCCGCCGCCCACGGCGTGCTGGCCTGAACGACCGTCCCGCACGATCGACGCGGACGGTCCTCAGGACACAACGGCGCTGGCTGGCCTCGGCACCGGGTACGCGTGCTCGACCTCACGCACGTCTGTGAGGTCCGCGAACGGCACCCACTGCGGCGCCCAGTGGCCCTGGGCGATCTGCCCAAACCCGAGGGCTTGGGCCTGGGCGCGCGATCCGTCGGCGTAGTCCACCAGGACGTTTTGCCCGTACCGGTTCAAC
>RRZU010274005.1_pt1 | contig 16331 bp, 8 predicted proteins | sample 2165561 | NCBI WGS metagenome assembly RRZU01 (sample SAMN10456909, study PRJNA506462) | wastewater metagenome | isolation source: wastewater sludge | place: USA: Moscow, Idaho
AAAAAAAATGATATTTTATTGATTTAGATATGCTTTTTATTGACTGTGATATAAAAAAAGATGACAATATTATAATAAATAAATTATCTCTTTGAGATGAATTATTTTGATTTTTAATATTTTGAAGAGCTAAAAAAATATTTGACTGAAGTGATAAAAAACTATTTAATTCTGTTTGAAATAGTTTAGCTTGAGTTTTGAAGAAATTTTTATCTGATAGAGAAATAAAAAACATAGAATATTTAAATTCTAAAATGTATTAAAAAACTGGACTTTGTTTTAAAGTTCAGTTTTTTTGTATTTTTAAAAATAAATTTGATTTTAGATTAAAATAACATATACTACAAACCGACGGTCTGTTTTATTTTTTTAAAAATAATTTATGAATAATAAAGAAAAGATTTTAGATTGTTCTCTAGATTTATTTTTTAAGCATTGATTTGAAGAAGTTTCAATGAATATGATTATAGAAAAATCTTGAGTATCAAAATGATGAATTTACCATTATTTTATATCAAAAGAAGATATTTTAGAAAAATCTCTACAAAGATATATTTCTGATATTATACAAAAAAAAGATGAAATACTAAACAATAAAGATATTGAAATTAATGTAAAATTTTATGAAGTATTAAATTTAATTTTAAATACTTATGCAAAAAATATTGAAATGTTAACAAAAATTAATTCTGATAAAAAATATCTAAAAATTAGAGAAACTATTGATAAACTCTACACAAAAGATAAAGAATGTGATATGAATAATTTAATTGAAGAATATTCTATTTATTTAGAAAATACTCAAAAAGATAATCCTCATATCAAATATATTAGAGAAAAATTTCATCTTTTAATATTTTTTATTGATAACTTTTGAACTTTTATATGACAACACAATTTATCTCATAAAGAAGCAGAATTATATATTTCCCTACTTAAAGAAATTATAACTGATGTGATTAGTTAATTTAATATTTAATAACAATAATATGCACAAAAAATTAATAATTTTTATTTTACTTACTTTTTTATTTTCTTGTTCAAAAGAAGATAAAATTTCTACTACGACAAATTCTTGAGAAACAAATAATATAATTGCTCAAGAAAATAATACTTATACTGTTACAGCTTGAAATTCAAATAATATAAATTTATATTGAAAAATTATTTCTGAAAATAGTAAAACATTTACTTCAAATATTTCTTGAACTATTTGAGATTTAAAATGTCAAGTTTGAGCTTTAGTATCAAAATGACAAAGTATTGCAAATATAAAACCAGATACAAATGATGTTAGTTATAAAACTTATTTAATTCAACTTTCAAGCTTAAATTCACAAGTTGAAAATATAAATTACATAAAAAATTCAACGATAGCAAATCTTGATAAACAAAAAAATCAACTAATAATTCAACAAAAAACTCTAAAAGAACAAGTAGAAATTTATAATTCAAATTTAAAAAATTTAATTGATTTAAAAAACATTTGAGGGTCAAATATTTCATTAAATAGAGAAAATCTAAATTCTCAATTAGAAAAAACAAAAGAATCAAAAACCATTATGGAAAATACAAAATCTCAATCTTTAGCAAATATTGATAATTCTATAAAAAATACTAAAAATCAAATAGTAAATAGTTTAGACCAAGCTTTTGATTTGATAGACAAAACTTTTTGAATAACAGAAAACAGAAAAGCAGAAAACGATGATTTTGAAATATTTTTATGTGCAAAAAATACTACTTTAAAAAGTCAAATTGAACAAGATTTTGAAAAATTATATGCAAAAAATTTTAAATCTCTCGACCCAAAAGATATTTCTTCAAACCTACAAGATATTTCAAATTTGTTAAATAATGCTTCAACTTGTATGAAAACATCTATTGAAAATACAACTTTAACAAAAGCAACTCTTGATTGATTATATTCTAGTTTTAATAGTTATTCTAGCTCAATGTTATCATCAAAAACTAGTTTAGACAATTTACTTGATAGCTCTAAAACTACAACTCTAAATTATGATTCTCAATTAAAAAGCTTAGATAATTCTATTTTAAGTATTGAAAATAATATAAAAACTATTGATAATAATTCTCTAGAATCGTCAAATATTAATTATGACAATCAAATTAATTCTTTAAATGCACAAATTCAATCAGCAAATAATTCTCTTGATTCTATAAATGAACAAATTTGATGATTAGATGAATCTAAATCTACTCAATTAAAACAATTTGAAAATCAAATAGTTACTTTAAATCAATCAATAAATACTATAAATGTTTCTCTTTCAGGACAAAATATTATTTCTGATATTGATTGAAAAGTATCTTCTCAAGATGCATCATTAAGTTCAAAAGTCCAAGCTTGATGAAAAATATGTACAATTATTCCAAATGATAATAGTTTAAAATTAAGAATTTTTAGCCCAAAATTGATAGAATTAAACACTGTATTTAATTATAATAAAGATGCAATTAGCTGAACTTGAACTATAAGTTATGAATTACCTCAAAAAGATGAAACTACAAAAAATTATATTTATGAATCAAAAATTGATTTTACAAATTTAAAATCTTGAGATACTTTAAATATTTCATTAAATACAAATATTTGAAATAATTCAAATGAAATTTGGATACCAATTGATTATATAAAACCAAAATTAGATGGAAATTATATTGATATATTAAAAGAAGATAAATCAATTATTTCAACAAAAATACAAACATCAACTTTAAATAATAATTCTATAAAAGTTGATTCTTGATTAAATATTTGAGATGTAATTACAAAATAATTTATAAATTAAAAACTAAATATGAAACTTAATGAATTAATAAAATCAAAAAAAGTATTTATGTGGTTTTTGATAGTTGTGTGATTTGTTCTTTGATGATATAGTTTTTTAACTATCCCTAAAGAACCAAATCCAGCAACAGATTTACCAATGTACTTAATAACAACTATTTTCCCTGGATGAGATCCTGAAACAGTTAGATTACAAGTTTCAAATAAACTTGAAAATGAATTTAAATCTATTTCAAATATAAAAAAAGTTCAAGCTTCTTCAAATTACAATGTTTCTGTAGTTATTGCTGAATTTTATGAAGCTAAATCAAAAAATGATGCATTAAATGATTTAAAAGCTTGAATTGATGCTGTAAAATGAGATTTTCCTGATGGAGTTGAATCCCCTACTGTAAAACAAATTTCTCCTAATGATTCTCCAATTTATACTTTTTCAGTTGCCTGAAATCTTTTAAATAAAACTCTTTATGAAAGAACAAAAAATCTAGAAGATAATCTAAAATCAGTACAATGAATAAGTGATGTTGATGTTATTTGAAAACCAAATAAAAATATTTCAATAGAAATTGATTATGAAAAATTAAATAATTATAATATTGATATTTACAATGTTGTAACTATTTTAAAAAGTACATTTATAAAAATGCCTACTGACAAAAAATTAATCTCAAATAGCTTGTATACTTATGAGGTTTCAACTTACAATGACCAAGATTTAGATACTTTAGTATGAGAAATTTCAAATATAGATATAGTAAATACTGACTGAAAAAGAATTAAATTATCTGATATTTGAAATGTTTATTATCAAGAACTTGTTAATTCTAAAAAAAGTTATATTTTAGAATTTGACTGAAAAAAAACTGACACATTTAATTCATTTAATGCTGTAAGTTTTCAATTAAAAATGACTCCATGACAAGATTTATCACAAATTATTAAAGATATAAAATGAGTTGTTACAACTTTTGAGAAACAAAATTCTGACCTAAAAATCTATGAAACATATTCAGAATGAACTGAAATTGATGAAATGTTTTGAACTTTTGTCTCAAATTTCCGGCAATCTTGATTACTTATAATGTTATTTGTATTATTTTTTGTTTGATATAGACCTTCAATAGCTATAACAATAGCTTTTCCACTTGTTTATTGTTTTGTATTTTTAATATTAAAATTTTTGTGATATTCATTTAATTCAATAGTATCATTTGCTTTAGTTTTGACTTTATGAATAATGGTTGATAACTTGATTGTTATTACAGAATGAATTATTGAACAATTCAAATCTTGAGAATGAAATTATTGGAATTGAGTATGAAAAACCCTTAATAAATATTTAATAGCAATTATTGCTTGAACTGCAACAACAATTGCTATGTTTGCTCCTCTTTATAATTTAGAATGAACTATTTGACAATTTATTAGACCATTACCAATAACAATTATTGTAACATTAATTGTTTCACTTTTTGTTTCGTCATTTCTATTGCCTGTAATTTTAAATAAATTTTTGAAAAACACTAAATGATTTTCTAAAACAAAATGAACAATTTTTTTAGAAAACCAAGCTGAAAAACTATGAAAAAGAATTACTAAAACTCTTACAACAAAAATATATTCATTTTTAATAGTAATTTCAAGTTGGATAGTATTATTTATTTGATTTTGACTTGTTTGAGTTTGAATAGTAAAAGTTGATTTTATGCCTACAACGGACCAAGATAATATCTATTTAAATTTAAAATATTCTCCTTGAATTAGTTTAGACCAAAACCAACAATATTCAAATGAAATAGCATGAGAAGTAGTTTCGTATTTTCAAAAAAATTATGCTTGATATGTTGAATATATTTGACTTGATTTATGAAGTACAAAATCAACAAGTGCTATTTGATGAGCTTGAGCTAGTTGAAATGATAATCTTTCTAGTTTTACAATAAAACTTTTACCTTGAGATGATAGAAAAATAAAATCTTATGTTATTGCTGAAGAATTTCAAAAATATATTAATACAAATATAAAAACTAAATATAAATTTATAAATGATATTTATCTAGTTTCTTCTAGTTCAATGAGTTGAGGAAAAGCTGTTTGATTTTATTTAGTTTGAGATAATATTCAAAAATTAAATGAATATTATTTATCAATAAAACCTGATTTAGAAAAAATTGATTGAATGTATAATATTTCAACAAATATTGAATACACAAACTGAAAAATTAGGTATTTCATAGATCCCAATAAAGCTAAAGAATATTGAATTTCTCCAATAAGTTGAGCATATTTACTTTCAGCTTTAAAAAATTCTTCATATGTTCCAAATTGAATTACTATTACAAATTTTAATGAATTTGATAAAGACGAAATTCCTCTAAAATTATTTGTAAATCATTCTTGAGATATAAATAATTTAAAAATTTGAAATAATTATTTTGAAAATATTATTTGAAAAAAAGAAATATTGCCAGAATTAAAAAGTTTTCAATCTATAGATTGAGAGTTAACTCTATTAGTTGAAGCTGATAAATATTCTGATATTGCTCTTTGAGAAATTACTCCAAAACTTGATGAAATAATTAAAAATCATCCACTACCTAATTGAGTTGAATTTAAATATAATTCAAATATTGAAGAACAACAAACAATGATGATACAATTACTTTCAGCATTTGTTATATGAGCAATTTTAATGGTAATAGTTCTTGTTTTACAATTTAATAGTATAAAATATACTATGATAATTTTAACAAGTACAATTCTTTCATTTATTTGAGTATTATTTATTTTACCATTATTTTGAGTACCATTAAGTTTCCCTGCTCAATTATGATTATTTTGAGTAATTTGAGTATGAGTTAATAACTCAATTTTATATATGGAAGCATATATTGAAGAAAAAGAAAAATGAATTAATTTTAAAAAATCTCTAGTTGATGCTGTTAAATCTAGATTTATATCAATATTTTTAACAACAGCAACAACTATTGCTTGACTTGTAACTTTAGCTATGCAGGATGCATTATGGTGAGCATTAGCTTTATCATTTATTTGATGATTACTTGTAAATGTATTTATAACTTTTTACTATTTACCAAATTTATTACATTTAATAGATCATAAAGAAAGTAAAAACTAAAAAAATCGTGAAATTTCACGATTTTTTTATTTCAATAATTCCTCAAAAACTGGAACACTATCAAGTTCTTCCCAAGTAAATCAGTCTCTACCAAAATGTCAGTAAGTTGACGTTTTTGAAAAAATAGGTTTTCTTAAATCAAGTTTTTTAATAATTCAAGCTGGAGTTAAGTCAAAATTTGCTTTTACTGCATTTATAATTTTCTCAACCTCAACTTTTGCAGTTCCGAAAGTATCAATATAAATACTTGTCGGCTGAGCAATTCAAATAGCATAAGAAACTTGGATTTCACATCTATCACAAACTTTTGAAGCTACAATATTTTTTGCTAAATATCTAGCAACATAAGCTCCTGATCTATCTACTTTTGTTGCATCTTTTCATGAAAATGCACCTCATCCATGTCTTCAAACTCACCCGTAAGTATCAATAATTATTTTTCTTCAAGTAAGTCCAGAATCCCCTACTGGTCAACCAATATTAAAAACTCAAGTAGGATTTGTGTAAATGTGTTTTACATCGTTTGTATTATAACCATAATTTAATAAAACTGGAGTAATAACTTTCTCTATTAAATCAGCTCTTAAAATTTCTTGGTCAACATCTTTTGCATGTTGAGTAGAAATTAATACTGTATCAACTCAAATAGCTCTATTATTTTCATCATAAACTACTGTAACTTGAGTTTTTCCATCTGGATAAAGATAATCAATCTCATTATTTTTTCTTACTTCTTCAAGTTTTTTTGCCAAACTATGAGCAATACTTATTGGAAGTGGTAAAAAGTTTGAAGTTTCATTTGTAGCATATCAATACATAATTCATTGATCTCAAGCTCATCCAACATCAACTCCTTGTGCTATATCTTTTGATTGAGTATGAACAAAATTTATAAAATCAATATTATCATAATTGTAATATTTTAAATCAGAGTCATATCAGATATTTTTTATAGTATTTTTTGCAATTTCTACATAATCAACTTTTGCATTTGTTGTAATTTCTCAAGCAATTACACAATTATTATTTGCAACTAAAGTTTCACATCAAAGTCTTGAAAATGGGTCTTGAGCCAAACAAGCATCAACTATTGCATCAGAAATTTGGTCAGCAATTTTATCAGGATGTCCTGAAGTAACAGATTCACTAGTAATATATTGTAACATAATCTAAAAAGATAAAAAAATAAAACTTTCCCTTAGATTATGAGAAAGTTTTATAGTTTTTTGAATAATAATAATTCTTAAAAATATCTTTCCCATAAGGGTAGGACTTAGCACCGTTTTATCTAAAAGATACTGGTTGCTGAACACTTTAAACGAGCCTATTCTCTAAGTGTTACTCTGGATATTGTCAAAAATTTGACTGAGGTTAGTATAGTTTTATTTTTGAATTTGTAAAGTTTTTTTATGAAAAATATGTTTTTAGATTATTTAAAAAAGTTATATTGCTCTGTAAAATTAATTTAATTCACAAATTTTTTTCAATCAATCAACAACTTCTCACATATTTTCTTTCATGTAAGAATTAGAATATCTAATAACTTTATATCATAATTTTTCAACTTTTCTATTTCTAGTATAATCATAACTTTTTTGTCTATTATGAATTTCTCAATCTAATTCTAAATTTAAGTAATTATTTGCTCATTTTAATTTCACTCTAAAATCTAGAGTATATTTTCAATCATAAATAGGAAATTGATAATCAAATTTAATTCAAGCTTTTTCTAATTCTTCAAAAAATATTTTTTCAAATTCAGTATCATATTTTCTATATTTAACTACTTCTTTTCATTTATTTAAAGATTCAATATATCTAATCAGTGTAGTATATAAAAGTTCTTCTCAATTTTCTCATTTATAATTTTTTATAGCTTGCTTATCTCAAAAAATTAAAAAACTATTTCTAGCTCTTGAAACTGCAACATTTAATAAATTTACATCATTTAAAAATTTGTAAGCTTTTGTATTTGGATATACTGTAGAAAATAAAATTATATCTTTTTCATCTCATTGAAATTTATGAACTGTATCTACTAAAACATTTTCATATCATTCTAGTTTATTTTTTCTTATTAATTCATTGATATAATTAATTTGATTTCTAAAAGGGGCAATTATTCATATAGAAATTTTATCTCACATAATTTGTAAAATTTCTTTTAAATATCTAATTATAGATTCTGCTTCTTTCTCATTTCTTTTTGAATTTTCATTATTATCACTTTTAATATCTTCAACCCAATGAATTCATATAGGGATTCAAGTATTTTGTAAATTTTTATTCTTTCAATATACTTTTGGAAATAAATTATAATCTTCAATTATAAAATTTGAATAATTTATAATATCTTGATGACATCTAAAATGTTCATTTAACATTACTGAATTTTTATTTAATTTTCATTTATATATTGATGCAAAGCTCGAATAAACACTATTATTAAAATTGTAAATATCTCTAAAATCTTCTGCATAATCTTTAGAGGTTAAATTTTTCTTTCTTAAAGTCTTATAAAATATTTTAATAATATCATCATTTTTTAAGGATACAATATTTTGTAATTGATTTGGATCTCAAATAATAATTACATTTTTCACTCTATAAAGTAATGGGATAATACTTGCAATATCATTTTGTGAAGCTTCATCTATGATTAAATAATCATAAAATCACTTTTCTAAAGGTATACTAGTAGTAGATAAATTTGTTGTAATAAATATTTTTATTCATTCAAAAAGTTTTTTATATTTTTCAACAAGATATATGGTTTTTGAAGTACTTCACCATTCTTTTGAAAAATCTTTATATCACTCACTATAAATTTTATCAACTGAATCAGTTAGTTTTGGTTTAATATCATTTATATTTTCTGAAATTTGATATGATAAATAATCAAGTGATGTATCCTTTAAAATTCATTGTAATTCAAAAACTTCTTTATTTAATTCTGTTACATTTTTTTCTAAATAATTTAATTCTTGAAATCTATCACTTATAATATTTCTTTGAATATTTATTTCTTCTAATTTTAAAATACTATCTAGTTTTTCAATAAAATTATTATTATCAATTTTTGATATATAATTTAAAATTTCTTTATCATAATTTTTATTAAAATAATTATTAGTTTCTGTAATGAGATTTTGATTTTTAATTAATTTATCATTTAATTCTATTTTTAAATAATTCTTATTTTTTATAAATCAATATAAATTATGTATTTGTTCAATAACATTTATTATTTTTTCATATTCATAATTATATAAATCAATAAATAACTCATTTGATATTTGTTTAATATAATTATCACATTCTCATTTTACAACATTTATTTCTTTTTCTGACTCTGTCAAATATATTGAATATTCTTTATTGGTTTTGTTATATTCAACAAATTTTTCTTCAAATCACTTTAAATTATATAATTCTTTTATTTTAAATAATAATTCAGTATTTTTATTAATATTTTCAGAAAAATCTAAAAAGTAATTTTTTATTTTTTCATTTTTTTGTTGTTCAATTATATCATAATATAATTTTCTATTTTTTTTAATTTGTCTAGATTTAAATCAAAAAAGTTTTTTAAAAAATCAAAAGTTTTCAGCTTCTATAATATCTCATTGTATTTCTTTTAAAAAAGAAAGTTTAATATTTTCATAATTAATAAAATTATTTTTAATAAGTATTTTTGATAATACCTCAGGAATATTTTTTAAATAATCATCATATGAATTAGCTCTTAATTTTTCATTAAATACTGATTTATTTTTTTCAATTTTTAATTCAGTATTATCTAATATATTTTTATGTTTTTCTAATCAAGATATAATTTCTCAAAAATTTACATTATTTAAATTTCAATTCTCTATTTTCGGTAAAATATTATTTAAATATTTATTTTCATTTAAAATATTTTGAATTTTAAAAATTTCATTTTTGATTTCATTTTCTTTTGCTTCAATTTTTTCTAAAGTTTCTAAATAACTAAATTTAATTTCACTTATAAGTTCAAAATCTAATCAGATTATTTTTTTAGTATAAATATATTCTTTAAATGATTTTTCATAATCATTTAAAATAATTTCTAATTTTTCATATTCTTCAAAATATTCTAAATAATTATCTTCAATTATATCTATTTCATTTTCTAAAATTGAAATAGAATCTTGTAATTGAGTTATTTTCTGAAAATCAATTCTATGAGTTTGAGTATTTTGAAGTAAACTATTTTTTATTTTTGGATACCACTCATCTTGAGCCTTTTTACTTCAAAGTCTCAAAAATGGATAATAACTCAAATTTAATTCAGCAACTTTTTTTAAAACAGTGTCAACAGCAGTATTATTTTTACTTGCAAATAGTACAGTTTTATTGTTTATATAAGCATTAAGCATTATATTTACAACTACTTGTGATTTTCAAGTTCATGGGGGTCATACAATAACAGATAATTTATTTTCTAAACTTTCTTTTACTGCAAGTGCTTGTTCTTTGTTTAATAATGTAAAATTAGTGTACTCTAAAATATTATTTTTTGTAAAATTTGATTCATTAAAAATTATTCATAATCCAGTATTTCAAATATCCGATAAGTCTTTTTCATCTATTAATTCTTGATATTCTTTTAATAATCATTTAATAAATCAGATGTCATTAGCAGATATTAAACAAGGATTTTTATTTATTTTATCCTTATCAAAATCTTTTATAATATTAGCTTTATATAGATCAATTTTTGACTTAAAACTAGATAATCAATCTATATCTTTTTCTAATTCAAATCATTCATCTTTCTCTTTTTTATTTTCAAGTTTAAAAAGCTTTTTTCAATAATATTCTACAAAAAAATTAAAAGCAACATTTGATTCAGAAATAGAAATAGTAAAAAAGTGTTCTTCTGCATTTTCCTCAATTTCAACTTCTATAAAATACAATGGTTGAAAAATTAATTTTTTATTTCTTTCAGTTAATACATTTTCTAAACAGATATATATCTTTTCCTTTTTATTTTTGTCATAAAAATCTAGGAAATTATCATTTCAAAAAAACTCAATTTTTTCTATTCATTCATCATTATCTCATGAAAAAAATAATTTTTCTAAATCTTCTCATTTTAAATATTCTTTATCAGAATTTTTATAATAAATAAAATTATTAATTTTAGATATTGTTTTTTGTCTTAAAGAATTATTTCACCACTTTATAAATTCAATTAATGTTTTTATATTTTTACTATTTCAATTAGTTTTATCATAATTTGAATTACTTTTATATTCTTGAAAACATTTTTCTAAAAAATATTCTTTATTTTCTAATTCTAAAATATCCATATTTTCTAAAATAATTTCAGATTTTTCTTTTCAAATTCATTCTCATTTTAATTTTTCAAAAAACAAATTTAACTCTTCCTCTGTAAAAGAAAAATTTTCAACAAGAAAATCATTATTTTTATCTGGTAAGAATAATTTTCAAGAATTAGATTTTTGCATATCTAACTCTATTGATAATTCTTCTTTTGAATCATCAACTATACAATTTTTTAAATATTGCAATATTGCTTCTTTTTCTGTTTTATTCATATTTTATAGTTTTAATACATACTACTTACTATTTACTTATTTTTATTATAATTGCAAGAAATAATTTATATATAAAAAGGGTGAACAGATAAGTTCACCTCCTACTTTTATTATTTCTTCCTTATTCTCTTCTTCTTTCCTAATTATCACTAACTTTATTAATTTTTACTTCAATTAAACTTCAGTTTAAAACAAATCTAATTCTTTCTATAAATCTATCAATAATTAAATAGTCATATCATTCAGTTTCTAAAACAAGTTTCATTAAAGTATGATTTAATTTTTGTTTTTTAGCAACAATTTCTGAAATATTTATATTCATATCAAAGGCTACTTTTGATATATCTTTTAACATTCATATTTTATTTAAAACAACTAAATCTAAATCAAAAGTTATATTTTGAACTTCTTCTCATTGATAATAAGCTGTTAATAATCTATCTTTTTGCAATCTTGATAATACTATACAATCCCTATTATGTATAACAACTTGTCATTTTGCATTTGCATAAGCAACTATTTTATCAGACAAATTAGATTCACAACAAGTTCAAATTTTGTATGGAATATTTTTTTCTCATCAAATAATTATTACTTTTTGTTTATTATCAGTAATTTCTTCAGATTTTGGTCATAATTTTTGCTTTTTTTCCTTTTCTAGAATATTAATCTTTTTCTCTTTTAAAATTTTTCTAAGAATTGCTTGAGGATTTGTTGTAAAACTTCAAAATTGCTCAAGTATTTGTTTTCTTTCAATTACATTATAAACTCTTCCGTCAAACTGTTTTAAGAATGTAAAATCTTTATCCATTCTTTCAAGTCAAAGTTTTTCAAGCAAATTATTAAAAATATCTTTACCTCTTTCAAGATGTAGATCACTATCTTCTTTTTTTAAAAAAGCTCTTATATTATTTTTTGCTTTGATAGTTTTTACAACTGAAATAAAAAATGGATTTGGTTTTTTGTTTCTATCTGTGACTATCTCAATTACATCACCATTTTTAAGTTCTTTATCAATAGGATAAATTGCCCCATTTACTTTTGCTGCAACTATATGATTTCATAAATCAGTATGAATTTCATAAGCAAAATCTATTGGAGTAGAACCTGCTGGAAGATTTACAGAATCCCCTTTTGGACTCAAAACAAATATTCTATCTTTAAATAGATCTATTTGAAGAGAATCAATAAAATCATTATTTTCTAAACTTGAAGTTAATTCTTTTAATTGTTTTACCCAATTTATATCATTTGCTACTTTAGATCATTTTTCTTTATATTCAAAATGTGCTGCAACTCAAATATCTGATTTTAAATCCATTTCAAATGTTTTAATTTGAATTTCTGTAGGTTGTTTTCTAAAATGTTCTAAAAGTCAAACTACTGTTGTATGAAGAGATTGGTATCAGTTTGGTTTTGGTAATGCAATATAATCTTTAAACCTATTAGGTAACGGAGTCCAAGTATTATGTATAATTCATAATACTCTATAACAATTTTCAATATCTGGAACAAGTATTTTTATTCAATAAATATCATATAAATCTGAAGCTGATTCTATTCATTTTTTAAGCATTTTATTATGAATTGAATAAATTGATTTAACTCTAAATTGTACTTCATAATTTACTCAAGTTCAAATGAGCAATTTATCAATTTCTTTTTTTGCATTATCTCTAAATTCTTTCATTGAACCTGAAAGAGTTGATAATTCTTTTTTTACTTTATTGTAATCATATTGATTTAAAATTTTAAAACATTCTTCATCAAGTAAATTCTTAATTTTATGAAGACCTAGTCTATCAGCAATTGGAGAATAAATATTTAGAGTTTCTAAAGCAATTCTTTGTTGTTTTTCTTTTTTTGGATGAAATTTTAGAGTTCTCATATTGTGTAATCTATCAGAAAGTTTGATAAAAATTACTCTAATATCTTCACTCATTGCAACAAACATTTTTCTTAAACTTCAAATAGTTCTTTCCTCTCATTTATATTTTACTTTTGAAAGTTTTTCCATTCACCCACACAAATATGCTACTTCTTTTCAAAAATCTTCCTCAATATCTCAGTAATCTTTTGGAGTATCTTCAATTACATCATGAAGTAAACAAGCTTGAATAGTGTGTAAATCAGGATTTAAATCCATTAAAATAATACATGACTCAACTGGATGAAGAATATAAGGGTCTCAAGAATGCCTAAATTGACCTTCATGTGCATCTCTTGCATAAATATAGGCTTTTTGAATCTCAGACTCAATTAAATCCTTATCATCTTTCAGATAAATTTGAGCTATTTGAATAATTTTTGATACTTTTTTTCAAACATTTGTGTAATCATATTTTTGTATTTCCATACCCTCAAAGTAACCATATATTATAATAGTTATAATTATAATTTTTTTTGGCATTAAAACAAGTTTTTAAGGAAAAAATAAATATTATATTAAAAATATTAAACTAAAATTTGTAATAATATTATTAAAAATAATATACATAAAAACCAACTTTTTGTACTTTTTTAACCAAAAGCACAAAAAAGAATATTTATAGATAAATTAAGTTAAAATACTATTTTTTAAAATCTAATTTTTATTTTCTCCTAAATTCTAAAAAAAATTTGAAAAATAGATTTTTTTGAATATAATCTTTGCCGAACACTTATTTATTATTAATTAAATTGAATTTATGGCAAATAGTCACGGACTTTCATCTAGAGTAGTAAAAAAACAAGCTGCAGCTAGAAAATTATCTAAAAATAAAAAAGCTTCTTTCCAAGTTTATATGGGAAATGAAAATCCACAATCAAGAAAAAACCAATCTTATAAAGAAAGAACTCATTATTATGAAAATAAAAGAAACTTTCCAAAGAAAAAACTTGATTCTAAAAATCCACAAACTCTTATTGATCAATGAATTCTTGATGATAGAGGATTTTTCATAAAAGGAAAAAAGAAAAATTTCTTAACTAAATCAATGGTTGATGCTAAAGGTTTAGATTTTTACGGAATGCCTAGATAATAACTATCCTGAAATTTTTTCAGGATTTTTTAATATTAAAAATAAATTATGCAAAGATTTTATATAGAAAAAGATTTATCTAAAGAGATAATTACAATTGATGAGCCAGAAATGATAAATCAATTCACAAAAGTTTTGAGATTAAAAGAAGATGATGAAGTTATATTTTTTGATTGAAAAGAAAATATTGATATAGTTTTTAAATTAAATCATATAAATAAAAAAAATATTGATTTTGTTTTTGTGAAACAAATAATAAAAAAAGAAAATACTTCAAAATTTAGCTTAAATTTATTTCAAGCTACACCAAATAAACTAGATAAAATCGAGTTAATTCTTCAAAAATGAACTGAAATATGATATGATAAATATTATTTCTTTAATTCAAAAAGAAGTCAAAAACTAATAATTAGTGAAAATAAATTTGAAAGACTTCAAAGAATAATTATTGAAGCCTGTGAACAATCAGGAAGAAATATTATTCCTGAAATAGTTTTTCTTGATAAACTAGATATAAATAGTTTAAAAAATGAGAAAAATATTTTTTTTCATACTGATGGAAATATTAAAACTTCACTAAAAGATTTAAGTATTGAAAATGAAACTAATATAAATATTTTTGTCTGACCAGAATGAGGTTTTGATGAAACTGAAATACAAAAATTTACTGAAAATAACTTTATTGCTTGTACTCTATGAGAAAATATTTTAAGATGTGAAACTGCTGCTATTGTGTCAGGATTTGCTGTTAAAAATTATATTTAAAAAAATAACCAATTTAAAAATTGGTTATTTTTTTTGATTTTTAGTAGAGACAAAAAATTTTTTGTCTCTACATTTCTTCGTAACAATGCAATCGTTCCCTAAAAATTATTTTTCTTTTATATTCCCCTCTCCTTCAAAGGATAGGGACTAGGGATGAGGGAAATTTACAAATCCCCTTTTCACATCATAGCCAAAGCTATTTTTATTTCAAAATAACTAATTTTTGAAGATAAATTTTCTTTTATAGTAGACAATTTATCAATTTCAAGATTTTTAGAATTTATAGTATTTTTTATTTCTTTTAATGTTTCCAAACTTGAGTATTGCATAATTTTTGATAAAGAAATTTTATCATATTCATAAAGTTTTACTAAATGACTTTCAATAGTCTGAAGTGTAACTTCCCTATTTTTAGCTATTTCATCTAGAGTTATTCCAGTTTCAAGTAAATTTAGAGTTTGAGTGTAAGTATCAATTTTATCTACTTTTTCTACTTTAATTTTTCTTGTAGTATGTTTTTTTTCCATTTGCTCAAGAGCATATTTTGGAGCATTTCTAGTTTTCATCATTATTGAAGTTTGAAGATTCTCATCTTCAGCAATCAATACTTTATTATTAAAAATAGAATCAATCCCTTTATGAGATATTCAAATTTTTGGATATTCTCACATAGATTTGTATAAAAAACCATTTTCATATAGACTTTCTATCATTGCTTTTACAAAATCAGTTGAATAAATAGATAAAATTCCATAATCTTTATCTAAATCCAAATTCCAATCAATAAGTTTTTTTTCTTTGCTTCAAACTAAAATTCAAACTAAAACATTTACTCAAAATTTTTCATCAAGCCTTTTTACAAATTCAAGTAATATCAAAAAAACTGTATATGGAATCATTTGTTTATCAGGAGAATTAGCAAAATTTTTCTTATCAATACAATAATCACAAACTCCACAATTATCAGTAAGTAATGCTAAATCTTCTTCATCTTGGAAATATTCTAAAAT
>RRZU010369360.1_pt1 | contig 16327 bp, 22 predicted proteins | sample 2165561 | NCBI WGS metagenome assembly RRZU01 (sample SAMN10456909, study PRJNA506462) | wastewater metagenome | isolation source: wastewater sludge | place: USA: Moscow, Idaho
CATTGCTGTTCAATCTCATCAGTCACCTTCATGAACAAGTCAGTCTGGTACTGACAACCAATTTGGTGTTTGCCCAGTGGGGCTCATTGTTTGGAGACGAAACGATGACCTCAGCTTTGATAGATCGTCTGTTACATCGAAGCGAAATTATTGAAACAGGAAATGAGTCTTATCGGTTTAAAAACCGCTCTTAAAGTGGTGCACTTTTAGGTGCCCATAGTGGTGCACTTTTAAGTGACCATTGACACTTATTATCTAGATCAGCTTCAAAAGTAGAGTTTAGTTTTTCAATTCTGCTATCCCAGAATTTTTGTCTTGCTGCTATTCGCTCAGCAACAGGTATTGGCTTAAGAGAAATAGCAGACTCAATCTTATCTAATCCCGCTTGTAATCCAAGCGATAAATTTTCTTTTAGCTTTTCATATACCTGCTGGGAATTTTTAAACCCAGTTAAAGAGTTAAGCTCAACATAAACAGAATCACCTGGTAAACATTTACCCGAATCGATCCTGCTATCAAAAATCAGTCCATCATAGTTGTAGACCCTAAAATCTGCAGCTTTCCCATTTTTATATACAGAATCGCAGTTTTCAGCCAAAACCTCAGTTACCAAATCATGATGTTTTTTGTCTGTATGTCGAGGCACCTCTCCCGCAGCCAACATACCTTCATATCGCTTAATTGTGTTGGCCCAACTGGTTTCTTTCGGGCAAGTTTTTACCAACACATGAGTTGTATAACCAGCTTCTTGCATCTCATTGAGCGTTTTTAAAGGGGTTTCTGATGTACGAAATGTACCTTCAACAAGCAGGTTATAGCGATTATCTAAAGCCTTAGCAATCACCAATTGGGTCATTTTCCCCGAAAATTCAGCCGTATATTTAGGAGAATCATCTTTGTATTGCTCTTGTATTTCTGCAAATTTTGGATGATAGTTTCGATATGCATCACCGTTTGCAATGACCAAATTATCTGCACATTCTTGGGAGCTCACCAGTTGTAGCCTTGATTTACCAGCACCTGGCTGGCCACCTAATACATAACCATGCGGGGGCTCAACACTTTTCAAATCATCAGTATCATGTAACTGAATCCAAATGGCATCGAAAGCCTTCTTTTCATCTGCTGGTAGTGCCTCATACAATCGATCAAATCTAGTTAACATAATGGGCTTTTATTTCATTACATTGTTGAACAATATCGCTGAAATTCAATTCAGCTTCATCTGTTCTGTTGATTTTGCGCAAAAGAGCACTCAACCGTTTACTATCTTCTGATTCACGGAGTTGTTCAACAGGTATGTTTCGTGCAATCAATGCTAAGACAGCAGCAACTTTTTCGATTAAAACATCTTTTTCCATTAGAGTAGCCATTTGCCTTTATCCTTTTATATTCAATACCCGATTTGAATTAATTATACTAAAATTTTTCTTTCTGTATAGAGTGGGTTTTCACTCTCCCGTTTTTTGATGAGGTAAGGTTAGCCGTAGGGTGGAGACGGGTCAAGGCGGCGCAGAGCGCCCCCTGTAAGGGTTGCCTTGACCCGGTGACACACAAGGCTAGGGTCCATCAAATAAAAGACGGGAGGTGCTGCCACTGACACAGAAAGAAGGGGTAAATATGTTGCCATGCCCGAGTTATGTATCCTGGTTTATATTGGCAACTAATATTAAACCGCGAAAATTGAATCGCTAAGCTACTTGGGCAGCCTAGCGCATCCTAAACCTTACTGACTTATCATTTTTTGACGTATTTCCAATGCATATTCAACCACGGTTTCAAAGTTTATCGACCATTCTTGAATAACATTTATTCCCTCACGCACATCTATCATTAACCAATCATTCCATACATCATTATCATGATAGGCCAATAAACGAGCCTCTCCCATTCTCCAAGCATAAGTAATCAAAAAATCAATGCTGGTTGAGGGCATGCTGTATTCAGTGTGTCCAAATTTATCCAACAACTGAAAACTGTATCCTTTCTCAATTGCCTTCCTTAAAAATCTACGCATAATTCGTTTTGCTTGAATAACGTCTGTTGCAGTGACATTACTCAAAAGATCTTTAATATACACAGTGGTCTTGGGGAAATTCTTATAAATGTGTACATCACTTTCACCCACTAATGTGCATGTAACATCTATTGTATCCAATAGTTTTTTTAGACTTTTGTAACGAGTAGGATATTTTTCTGGAGGACTGACAAGATAATATGTTTTCATGATACTGCCTTTCAAAATCAAATTTAGCTGTATTCAGAATGTAATTGGTCCAACAATTCTTCCGTAATATCGTCAGCTCCTGCCAATATTCCTAAAAAAATCTCTTTTCTGGAGTCGGTATCAAGTTCTACCTCTGCACCCATTTTCCAAAGATTCCAAAATATTGTGGCCGCAGTCTCTTGGTTTTCATTTACCCAATCTTCCGTGTACTCACGTTCTTTTAAAGCACTATTTTGTATTTTCAACTTTGCATTTTTAATTCGAAGCTTTCTACTTATTAAAGAGTATTTCAGGTACAAAGCTTTTGTGGCCTTAATATCTGTTTCCAGTTGAGCAATTTGTTTTTGCTGCTTCTGTATTAATTCGCTCTGATTGTTCATGTTTAAGCCTTTCTAGAATAAGCGTTTGGCTTGGTCCATTGGATTAATGCCAACAATGCCAGGGTTAGTTCCAGACTCAATAAAAGCTGTAATAATGTCTTGTTTTGATTCAGGCATATCAATGTCAAAATCAAGATATTCTTCAACTGATTCATGAATAATATTCATATCCAACTGATCCCATTTCGTATTCAACAACTCATGCACATAGGCCGCCCAATCATGAACAATGTGAGTAATCATCTCACCATCAATAAAATTAAACTCTTCAACAAAATCACAGCCATATTCTTCCGATGCAATTGAAAAATCCACATCACATTCTTTGCATAACTGCGAAAAATCTTCGCCACCTGAGAACACAAATGCACTTGATACGCTGTGTTTGCAGTTGCCAAACAATTGAACTATCCAGTTCTCATCATTTTCAACCAACTGCATTTGATCAAAGCGTATCCAGTTAGTGTGTATGCATCGCTGCTGCTTATGGTAAGCAGAATCATCACCATTGATTTGCTTTAATACCTGAACAAAATCTTGCAATTCTTTTGAGCTGGGCATCATGCCACCTGAGTACATAAGGTAATGGAGTGTTTTGGTTAAACCAGCAACATTTGTTTTACGCACTCGCAAACGCATATCAACCGTACAAATATTTCCCATGATTTTCTTTCTGTTCATGATGTTGCTTGGGCTCAAGCAATTCGTTTTTGATGGGGCAGGGGTAGCCACAGGCTGCAAGTAAGTCAAGGCGGCGCAAAGCGCCCCCAAAGGGCTTGGCCTTGACTTACTTGCAGACCAGGCTATGCTCCATCAAATAAAAAACGAATTGATCCAAGCAAGTTCATCATGTACAGGAAGTTAAAATGTTGCCATGACCGATATGTGACAATTAATTCACTTTGACAACTGTTATAAAGGCCGCACCTTACCAATGACGGTATGGTGCGGCCTTTATGTAGCCAAAATTCGCACATACAACCAACCCTACAATGGTTCTGCAAATTCCAATAAATCTTCCAAACTATCCAATTGCCAGCTACAGCCATCGTATTTAGCCAACCAATCGGCTTTCAATTGTTTGGTATTTTCAAAATGCTCATCAATTTCTTCTAAATCTTCTGGGAAGTCATCCAATAAGCTATCAAAAACGTATTCTGGACGATGATGATCTAAATATAAGCTGTGAGAAGTATGAATGCATCCACTACGCCATGTCAGATTCACACCATCAGTAAAATTAGCCAACTCCAACAAGCCAATCAAATTTTCGGAATTAAAACTCACACTTGGAAAATTATCGTATATGGCATGCGACTTAATGTACTTGATGATTTCTTTTTTGTGTGGCTCAGAGGCATCTATCGCATTCAATTCTGAAAATACAGGTGAAGCATGAATCAAATATTGCATTTTTTCATAACGCTTTTCTGTTATTTTCGGCCAAACAATATCACCGATTTCATCCCACAATTCGGAAACTTGTGAATACACTCTTAGAATGTGTTCTTCTGGTATCCCATCAACAAACTCTTGCATGTCTAATCCAGCATAGCCATCCAAATACACCATCATAAATTCAAGCTCATATCGCTCAAAAGATAAATGGGGGAATACTCTGTGAATGTCTCGATGAAAGCTACGATACTTAGATTTATTTATTTTGGACAACATCCAAAACACACGAATATGCTTACATTGCTCAAGAGTAGTTTTCATTTAATGCTCCAATATCTGAAATGGATAATTTGCCAAATCACTCAGAGTCCATAGGTTGGTTACAATAGTCATACAAACAAACATGCAAGTGCTCGGCAACCTCAGCCAAATATTCACCATCTAACGAATACAAATATTCTGAAACCTCTCGCAATGCCATAAGCAAAACTTCATTTACGGAAGCTTGTAGCTTGCCAATCTCCATATTGGCATCAGGCTCTGGATGGATAGAAACACTCAAGACAAACAGAGGACTTATTTCAAAGTGCAGCTCACAAGGTTTTGTTGGGGTAATGATTTGTGGAAGCAGAAACCAACAAAGCGCTTTGAACTTGTTTTCAATACACTCAAACAAGCGATGATTTGAAGAAGGGGATAGAACACCTAGATCTGGGTAGATGGCCATAGTTTTCTTTCTGTATAGGGGTCGGCATTTCACCCACCCGTTTTTTTGATGGGGCTGGATTAGCCGCAGTAAGGAGGCAGGTCAAGGCGGCGCTTTGCGCCCCCCGCAGGGGTTGCCTTGACCTGGTGACGAACAAGGCTAGGCTCCATCAAATAAAAAAACGGGGAGGATGCTGACACCAAAACTGAAAAGCCAGCAAAATGTTGCCATGCCCGATTTATGGAACCTAATACACCTTGACAACTAACAGCAGCAAAAAAGCCAGCTTAAAACTGGCCTCGCTTTAGAGTACATCACATTTCATTAACAGCTCGATGCAACCATTGCATGTTAAAGTCAATATCACCGCCAACTATGTGGGCTTTTTTATTATTTGCATAGTTCTTTTAACCTGGTCTTTAAGTGATTTAAAAAATACGTTCCGAGCGCTTGAGAATGTTTTTCAGCTCATGACTATTTTGTGTATCAAAAACCACTTCATCTGGTAATTCTTTAGAGGCCGCCATTGCAACGGTCATTACCGCTCCAAAACTAACATATGAAATGTAAAGCAATTTATTCGCTGATTGAAACCAAGTAAAAATAAAAAAACATATAATAACGAATGGAAGGCATGCCCAAAATATATATATGTCTTGTTTTGTAATGGATTTAGACTTTGCCAAAATTCCTTGAAACACATATCCCGTGAACAGGGTATAGGCCGCCAAAAGCAATCCAAATCCAATCGATTGCAAATAGAAAATACCACTATCTTTTGGCCAAGGGGCCCAAAACTGAGGCGTAAATCCCAAAAGCATACCAATAGACATCCCAACAAATATTTGGCCTCTGCTCAAAATGTATTTTCTATTTAATTTCATTCGCATATTAGTATCCCCCTGTTAAGAACTAAATTATACCTGCCAGTCTGTCCAGTAAACTTCATCAGAATCATCAGAAAAAAGCGCATCAATCGAACAACCATAATGCTCCTGACAATATGATTCAGCTTCACTTTCGATTTCAAAGTAAGCAATTCCCCCGCCAAATACCCAACCATTATTCATTGGCAAACCTGAATTAGTATCTACACGCAACCACTCCTCCAACCAATCGTCCAAAGTACTATATGTGTTTTCTAACCATTTATGATACAAGTTCACCAGCATGTCAGCCTTATCTGCCAAGACATTATCATTCAGACTAACAGATATGCGATTGATTAATTGGATGATAGAAGCATTAACTTCACTCAACACACAATCAAACTCAATGGTCACGGGATTAGGTTTTTCTAATCTCCGTATTTTTTCAACCATATCAACCAAAAGTAACATCACTGGTTTCATTTCATTATCAGATTTTAAATTGAAAGTCTGAATGGATTCCATGACATTCCCTTTCTGTAAGGGGTTGGCATTTCGCCTACCGTTTTTTGATGGGGCAGGGTTAGCCGCAGAAAGGAGGCAGGTCAAGGCGGCGCAAAGCGCCCCCCGCAGGGGTTGCCTTGACCTGCTGACGCGCAAGGCTAGGCTCCATCAAATAAAAAACGGGGGAGTGCTGGGACCGCTTACAGAAGGAGGGGTAAATATGTTGCCATGCCCGAGTCATGGAACCGATTACATTTATGGCAACAATCTGTGTTTGAAAACTTAAATGCCACTCCATGAGTGGCATTTAACCAGCCGCTTAGCTTGTGGCAATGTGCAAATGACCGATAGTGATTAAGCCGTCATTTTCACGTTGAACAGTTTCAAAGATAAAATCGCGTTCAAATTCTATATAATTCAAAGCATATGCTGAGTTACGACCTGAAAAATGGTCAACCAAAGCGATAGGAATCACACCAATTAAACCAGCATCAACTCCGAATTCGTACTCACTGTTTTGGTCTGTGTAAACACCATCTCCATAAGCGGTTTGGCTTGCATACACTTCAAATCCACCCCAAGTTCCTTTAATGCATCCATCAAATATATTTGAGCTGGTTAAAATAGCATCCCATGCTTGACTGCCTTCTTCATCATGAGAAACAGCATAACAAGGGTCGCCAACATAGTAACAACCTGCAGGTATAGTAGTTTGCATAGTATTTCCTTTCTGTATAGGGGTCGGCATTTCACCCACCCGTTTTTTGATGGGGCAGGGTTAGCCGCAGAAAGGAGGCAGGTCAAGGCGGCGCAAAGCGCCCCCCGCAGGGGTTGCCTTGACCTGGTGACGCGCAAGGCTAAGCTCCATCAAATAAAAAACGGGTGAGTGCTGACACCGGAACAGAAAATGGGGTAAATATGTTGCCATGACCGAATCATGGAACCGGTTACATTCATGACAACCAATAAGCAATTGAAGCCATAAAAAAACCGCCAAGCGGCGGTTTTTAAATTTGGTCAGGTGTTAATTCAGACCTGCCTAAAAATTCTTCTATCATGTTGGAATAAATTGTTTTCAAATCAGCCACAATCACTTCTTCATCATTAGGGTGCTCATAGAATCTGTGCAGCCCATGCAATGCCACAACAAAGAATCGCTCCTGAAACTCATTATTGTTGTACAGTAAATCAGCATGTTCAGCTTCATTTGAAATATTGTAAACCGTAAAAATTATTGTCAAAACTCGACCATCATCGCGCAGCATAAACTTCATAAGGTCCGGCAACTTCTTCTGCTCTGATTTGAATTTAGCATGTAGATGAAAACCCAAATTAATCACTAACATCCAATACAGAATTGGGATGTTCCATACCACGTGAAACGCAATCACCAAACCGATGACAGCCATACCAAATAAAATTTGTAAGGGTTTAATAAGGTGCTCAATGCCTTTATTTTCATGCTGTGCATAATAATTTTCAGCCAGTAAACATGAAAGCGTACCAATCTCAAATATCACCACAAAAAGCAAAACCTGTAAGCCCCACCCTTTTATGTGAAAATAGTGGATGATATAACTTGCCAACAAACCAAAAAACACTCCTATTAGTATTTCATTAGCATAGTTTAATAAGCCATCGCGCGGAATTTTAAGCTCATCCTTTTCACTGAAAATTTCCAATAATTGTTTTTCAGTCGTTATGTGTTTTGGCATCGCATCCAACTTTCACTATTGTTTTAATCCAATTATACATACCCTTTTAGTATTTAATCTGGCCACAATCGCTGCTTTGAAGTGTTCACATACTCTGCAATATTGTTGATACGCATATGGACACCTTTAAATTTATTGTGCCAATCATCCTTAGAAAATATCATCGGCACTGCGGTGCCAAACAAAGCATCCAAATCCTCGGTACATGCAATACAACCATCATCAGTAATTGCTAAATAATGTTTTTCAAAATTTTCATCATTCACAAAATCGACATCTAACAACTTTTCTGTGAGTCCAAAAGTGAGAAATTGATACACATCATTTCCACATAAAACCAATTCAGGGTCATAACACCGCACCCTTTCCCATTTCGCAGCAGCATACATTTCATACTTGTGGTGTTCAGCGCATTGGATAGCCTCAACATCACCAACATCATACGCATCCATGCAGATGACTCCATTTTGTACGGTTGTCATAATGGCTTTCCCTTTCTGTATAGGGTCGGCATTTCACCCACCCGTGTTTTGATGGGGCAGGGTTAGCCGCTGCAAGGAGGCAGGTCAAGGCGGCGCAAAGCGCCCCCCCACAGGGGTTGCCTTGACCTGGTGACGCGTAAGGCTAAGCTCCATCAAATCAAAAACGGGAGAGTGCTGCCACCGGAACAGAAAAGGGGGGGGTTAAATATGTTGCCATGACCGAGCTATGCAACAGAACACATGCATGACAATAATATAACTAATATGATTATAATTATATTAATCTAATATGATATTATTTTATTAAGGTTACTTGTGCGGATTAATATGATGGCGTGAAGGTGGCACAAGGCATCTCCCGCAGTGGTGGCCTTGAACTGGAGGCACACAAGGCTAGGCTCCATCAAATCTAAAGCGGGGGAGGGATGACAGCGTTACAGAAAGAGGGGTTTAAATATGTTGCCATGCCCGACCTGAGCAGCCAAACGCACTAAACCAACCATTCAAAATTAAATATAAATAAAATATTATCCTATATATATGATTGCATAAGCCTGGATTTACAGGCCGGTACTTTTACTCGTTGGCAGTGATGGGCAATAGGGTAGCCAGGTTTTGAATTTTATCCATGCATGTGTGTTGTTGCTCTACCATAAACTGCACAAGCCCTGAATGATTGTATTCAGAATAAACCGCATCAATCTCATTGGCTTCCTTGGTTACTGGTAATTGAATGTCTATATAATCATCTAATAACCACATTTGCTGGCGCGGCAACTGACTTGGATGCAATTTGGACGCATTGTATAAGCGAAGTGCATCTGCAGAAATGATGGCTGAATCCTGACTAATATCTACACCAAGCTTAGCGGCATGCTGGCCAAATAAAGAAATCATTTTAAGACGTATCCGGCATTTTTTATAATTCCACCGCTCCAATTCAAAAGGCTTATAAACCCTTACGCTTCGCCCGTGCAATTCTTTTGCATAACTGATGTATGCTCCTGCTTTAAGCTCTTCATTTTCGCTCTCCAAAGCCTCATGAGTGCTTATATTATCGCCAAGTACAAAATGTAAAATAGGCTTTGCTTTCATCTCTGAAAAGCCAAGTACATTTTTACAAAATTGCTTATGGTTTAAATACCAACTGTCTTTTGTTTCATAAATATAATCACTCTTACCAATTACCCAATCCACTGATATGTAAAATTCATCACACACATACTCAATAAAATCTGGGTCAATTTGTTCTAATATTTGACCAATATTGTGAAACGGCAATGGCTCTTTATTTTGGATTTGGCAAAACTCAAGATACAAAGCATGTACTTGAAACACATCAAGCAGATGCCAATCAAAAATCAGTTGTAAGCGCTCCCGGATGCACAAAATGGTTTGTGCATAGCGATTGTTGATTTCTGAGTCTGTGCTGTCAGCAACGGTATTCAAAACCATGTTTATCAATGATGATGGGGTCGTATTCAGATTCATAGCTTGCCTTTCATAAAATTCTGCCGACTTTTCAGACAAACGCAATGTCACAGGCGCTTTGGTTGATTTCGTTTTTTCGGACAATTGGGCATTATTGGGCAGCGTAGACTTGCTGGTTTGAATACCTCGCAAAAAAATCTCTATAATGTTCATGGTCACTCTTGTAATATTTTAAATATGTATTAAATATAATACATAATTCAATAATAAATCAAGAACAGTTGTATTTGGCTATAAGTAAATGCAACAATCAAATGAAGAAAAACTCTAAATTTTTTACTGGGTCAAAATGAACAGAATTACCCATACCAACGCCCCAAATTACACACCAGAGCTGCTTAAAATGGCTGCGGTGGCCTTAATGGTTTTGGATCACACCGGTATTGTATTGGATGACAATATAATTCTAAGAAGCTTAGGCCGACTGGCTTTGCCTTTATTTGTATATCAGCTTACAAGCGGATTTTTGGCTTCAAGCAATCACATTAAAACCATAAAATTATTGTTTATTTTTGCCCTCATCTCATACTTTCCTTACAACATATTTATCCAAACCAATTATCTTCATAATTTGATAAACCATTTGCCAATTGCCAACCATTGGAATGTGTTTCTGCCTTTGGCCATTGCTTATTCTGTCTTAATGTTGATAGAAGCAAAAAAATATGTGCCGATGTTGCTGTTATTGCTGCTACCCATGTTAATTGACATGGATTACGACTGGCTTATACCGGCTGCATCAATTGCGATATATTTCATCTTAAAATCTAAAATGAAAAAATCGGTGCAGTGGGTCGCCATATTTTGTACCTATTTTTTCTTGAATTTCATATACACCCTGCAGATTGATGCAGTGTGGTATCAATTGATTGCACCACTGGGTATTCCAATTGCTGCAATCTTAATGAAAATAGATGTCAAAATCAGACTGCCAAAACTTTTCTATTACTGGTTCTATCCCATACACCTCCTCATTCTTAAAATATTGTAACTAGTTATTACTTTAAAAATTTTTTAATGTAACTCGTTACGAAATAAGAGGCCCCAAAACGGCAAGCAAAACCAGTGAACCGCCTAGATTTCTGTAAACCATCCCCAAATATGTTGCCATGACAGCCTTTTGAAACCCAATCAACTATAGCAACAAAAATAAATGGGATGACATCCTATTTATATCTCCGTAACAAAATACGGGGATTTTGATGCGTCAGAAAGTTTCAAACCATATTGCAATTGATACGGATAACCCTACTACGCTTCCAAGCATTCCAATCGTAATTAAGGTATCAATCGTACCGCGTACCATGTCAATGGGCATTAAGCGAATTGCGGAGATTAAAACAACGACCAGCATAAAGAAAATCAGAACTATGACAAAATGCGCGTTATATGGTGAGGGTGGTGAAACTGGTTTTTTTGGCTCACGTTCAACATAGTTTGTGGTGAAAAGTGAGTTTTCTTTATCGTCCATGATGCTTCCTTTCTGTAAAGGGTTTGGCATTTCTTCCCCGTTTTTGATGGGGCAGTGCCTACCGCAGCAAGGAAGTAGGTCAAGGCGGCGCAAAGCGCCCCCCGAAGGGGTTGCCTTGACCTGCTGACGCGCAAGGTATGATCCATCAAATAAAAAACGGGGAATGCAGAAACCTGAGCAGATGTAGGAAGCAGTTAAATATGTTGCTATGACCGAACTTTGACACCGGATCCAACTTGGCAACCAATACGCCACTACTGCTTGCCTTTGACAAAAAGAAACACTGCCAAAGCAGTCTATTTTTATCTTTCATTTGGTATTAAGGCTTTAATACGAGATTTGTGCTATTATTGAATTGTGTTACAAAATTCAAATATAGGCAAATGATTCACGATATAAAACTGGCCTCGCTCATTTATCTGCCACCATCTCATCCATCAAAAATGGAAACGCCAATTTCGATAGAATCCATCCCGGCAGGTTTTCCAAGTCCTGCGGCAGAGTATGCTGTCGATTACTTAGACTTCAATGAGTATTTGATACACAACCCACCAGCAACAATTACTGTACGGTGTGGCGGGGAATCCATGAATGATGCTGGAATCAATAAAGACGATTTACTCATCATCGATCGTTCTGCAACACCAAGACACATGGATGTGGTGCTTGCTGACCTAGGCAATGAATACACCATAAAGCGTTTGCATGTATTGGCCAAAGGCCAATATGAGCTTCATTCTGAAAACAGTAAAGTGAATTACCCTAGTTTTTATTGTCGTGGTGAGGAGGGATTTTCAGTCATAGGTGTGGTTATGTTTGTCATCAAAGCATTTCGATCTTAATCAGTATTAAGGTGAGAAAGAATTGGAAGGCGACTCAATTCCACGCATATTTTGCATATGCTCTGCTTGTGCATTTCGATTGTGTTGGCTTTGCTTAATATAATCCTGAGTTTTTGATATGTCAGTTTCCAATTGGCCATTAGAAGGCACATTTTCAACGTATATCGCCAATGTAGCTTCAGAATGAATCAGAGCATTTACAGTGTCCTGCTTCAAAGGATGATTGTTCTCTGCCATGTAATCAACGGTTTCACTCAAACGACCATGGCTGCGTTGCCATTGTGTCAATGCACCGCCAATTTTGTTGATTGCCTTTTGAATATCATCTGACCCATCTATTACGTCATGAATTTCTTTGTCCAAAGTCTGATCAAGTTGATTGCCGTCCTTCAGTTGAGCTAACACTTCAGTCTCTGAAACTTGATGTTTTTCTGACAAATGTTTGATTTTCCCAAGCACAGGGGCCATAGCTGGTTGTTGCCACAGATTACGCACCGAATCACCAACATTTTTCTCAGCTTTATCCAATAAATGCCGGCGCATGGCCAAAGTAGCCACAAAACCATTGGCTGATACTAGTGAATTGTTTTGTGACGGTTCAGCATCTTCAAAAGAGAATTCAATGCCTTTTTGCTGGCTGGCTTCTGGTGTGTGGGGCTCAAACAAGCTTTGACCGACATCTTTAATCCAATTCACCTCATTATGTTTATTTTCATAAATAAGCTTTTGATCTTTAGTCACAAATCCAATACTGTACGACTTGCCTGAATTGTCTATTACACAAAGATTGTCAGCAAGTTTTTGGTCTATCACTGCTTTCAAATTTTCTTGCGACTCGTGAAAGCGCTTGCGAATGACTGTTTCATCTATGTGATGGCCTCCAAGGCTAACTCTCGCTTGAACCCGTGCTACATTGATGTCTGGATGAGCCAATCCAACATGATAAACCTCTATCTCATATCCAGCTTCTTTCGCTTTTTTCATGCGGCCAAGAACTGAACTACCTGTTAAGGTCGTCTCCATTGAAAATGAATGCTTTTCAGCGATTGCTTGTTTGAATTGACCAATAGCCAAACGCCCAGCTTCCATATCAACAGAACGTGGGTCATCAGGATTAATTTCTCGTGCAATTTTGTCTGGATCAATGTGCACAAAGTCCTGGGAAAACTCCCCATCTTTTAACATGCTCTCACGCATGGTTGATTTACCAGAGCCATTGGTACCAGTAAAAAACACTGCCTTGGGCTTTGCTGCATCCATGTTATTCCCCTAGATGATGAATAAGCCCTGGATAGGTTTTATCAGTCTTTTCTTCGTGGCCATCGGGGTAACGCACCATCATGACACCCGTTTTCCCATCCAAATAATACACAGGCACCGCATGCCCAGCAGTATTGTCAGGCATTAGTGTATTGGCAGTATCAAAAAGAACTTGTATTTCGGCATCGGATTTAGCATTCTCAACTGCTTCAAATATAGATCTTAATTTCACCATGGTTCATCTCCATTTAGCTCATCATATCCTTGATAATGACAAAAGTAGCTGCAAATGAAATGGCTAAGCAACCAAATCCAGTCACAACATATCCATGCCAAAAAGAATCTGGTTCAATTTTGCGTTGGGTAAACCCCCTTACCATGCTATTTAACCCATACAACATACATGAGAGGGTAATTACCAATCCAAAAAATTCTAATGTAATCATGTGATATTCAATTATTCAGGTCATGTTGGCTTTAAATCTTCAAAACATCATACTATAGATTAATCAATCTACTTAATTCATAAATAACACCAAATACCAAAAATCTTGGTGCAGATAAATGCCTACCGGTCTTACTGTCTACATAGACAGATCCGTTAAAGTGATAAGATTCAAAAAGAAAAGAATAGTCGTATTGGTGTTTAAGGGTAAATTTTATCTGTTCATTTGCAATGATCGCAGCAGTCAAGCTGTGATTACCCCCATCCACAATACCAATTCCAAATGTACTCATCCAATATACAAAGTGGTTATTGGTATCTTGTACCCACTGCGTTTTGAGAGGATCTGAGCCAAATTTCCCAATATTGTCAATCATGCGTTTTGGATGCCATGGCGTGGGCAAAACCACATCCTGGGCCAAATCTAAGCTTATTTTCTCAGAAATTTTTTTGACCTGATTCTCTTCTAAAAGCATTTCCTGGCAAAGCAACGACTTCACTTCTATAGGTTCAGGCGCTTGGTGGGTACCTGAGCAATAACAGGCTGCAATATGGTCAGCTTGAAACTTACGTAAAAATACTCTTCGCAAATCAATAAGCTTATTGAGTCGCTCTTTTGGTTCCATGTTGCGTTCAATGATTGCTTCTGCAAACGCCAAAACATTTTCAATGGCCTCTCGCTCTGAACCCTCACATTTACTCCTTCTACCAAACCATTTCATTTTCATTCCCTTTCTGTATGGGGTCAGCGAATTACCCCGGTTTAATGGGGCAGGGTTAGTCGCAGTAAGGAGGCTAGTCAAGGTGGCGCAAAGCGCCCCCCACAGGGGTTACCTTGACTTGGTGACGCACAAGACTAAGCTCCATTAAATAAACCGGGAGAAGCTGGCACCAGCACGGAAAATATGTTGCCATGACCGATCGATGGAAATGGCACAAATTTGGCAACGAATAAAGACCAGTCAGTATCACACTGGCTTCTTTGTAATCTTAAATAACAACTTCGGCGGGAAATTCGTATTTCATCCCCGCTTCAATGTAAACCGCTACTTTTACTTCACCTGCTGTTAGGTCGATTGCATCCGTCATGTCTTTTGCAATCATGATTTTGAATGGAGAGGGTTGATTATCGTAAAAGTACAAACATACCTTGTCAGACTCCTCTTCAATTTCAACTGATTCGCATAAAGAAATTTCAGTGAACAATCGTTCTTTAATAACCTCTGGCACTAAAAGTCTGGCAACATTTGAACTCCATGTTAAAAACATTTTGCCTTCAACAGATTCCTGGCTCTGCCAAAAATCTGTTTGAGTCAGAATTTCACCATCATTTTCTATTTTAAACATTCAATTCACTTTCAATTAAAAAAACCTGTGCAATTTAAATCAAAAAATGCCCTCTCGCCACTTTCAAAAATGACCAAAGTTTGTAAAGCTAAACTACCATTTTCAATGATGGCAATAACTTCAACATGCTCACCATCTTCATTCAAACAAGACAATTCATACTCACACATAATTCGTACTGAATGAAAGTCTGTATTGGACTGCAAAAATTCTTGAGCCTTTAAAATACTGCTTTTATTCAACTCAACGACATAACTAACAATTTCACCATATTGTCTTGAATAACCGACATCATCAATTTCATTTTCACTTGCCCACTGAATCCATTCAATGCCATTGTCAGTATGTATATTTATCGATTGCATATGCGGCCTCAATTTCCTTTCTGTATAGGGTTCATAACTTCTCACCCCGTTTTTGATGGGGCAGGGTTAGTCGCAGAAAGGAAGTAGGTCAAGGTGGCGCAAAGCGCCCCCCGCAGGGGTTGCCTTGACCTGCTGACGCGCAAGGCTAGGCTCCATCAAATAAAAAACGGGGTGGGTATGAGACCATAACAGAAAGAGAGAATATGTCGCCATGACCGATTAATGTTGCCTAACGCCAAGTGGCGACAGTTCAATTTGGTATTAAGGTTTTAATACGAGATTAGTATTAAGGTAAAGAAATATTGGAAGGAGTCTCAATTTTATACATATTTTGCATATGTTCTGCTTGTAAATTTCTGTTGTGATGACTTTGCTTAATATAATCCTGAGTTTTTGATATATCAGTATCCAGTTGGCGGCAAGAAAGTAAGTTACCCACAGAATTTTCTAATATTCTTTCAGTTTCTGCTTATTAAATATTATTAAAACTTATTACGGTTTTTGAAATGTAAGCTAGGTAAGGCTTTCAGATATGTCGCTGCAGGTGATATGACGTGTTGCTGCAGGTGATATGACGTGTTGCTGCAGGTGATATGACGTTACTCGATATACTATCGATTAAATTCTAGTCAGCTTCAAAGTGCAGGTGATATGACGTGTCATAGAATAAGGGGGTCAATAGGCTGAAAACCGCACCAGCCAAGGCTTTCAGCTACAAAGGGCAGGTGATATGACGTGTCATAGAATAAGGGGGGCAATTGGCTGAAAACCGCACCAGCCAAGGCTTTCAGGTTTAAAGTGCAGGTGATATGACGTGTCATAGAA
>RRZU013293067.1_pt1 | contig 16327 bp, 16 predicted proteins | sample 2165561 | NCBI WGS metagenome assembly RRZU01 (sample SAMN10456909, study PRJNA506462) | wastewater metagenome | isolation source: wastewater sludge | place: USA: Moscow, Idaho
AGACCATGGTGCGCCGCAACTGGGCCGCCTTCCTGACCATTCCGGCGCTGGCGCTTGGCATTGGCTGCGCGCTGCCGCTTTATCTTTTCATCCGCTCTCGCAGGATCGTCTGATGGACCATTTCAACTATGTCGGTGGCTGGCTTCATGCCGAGGACGTGGACCTGACCCGCATCGCCAAGGCCGTCGGCACGCCCGTCTATGTCTATTCGGCGGCGACGCTGACGCGGCATTTCAACCTGTTCCGGCAGGCGCTGGACTGGACCGATCATCTGGTCTGTTTCGCGGTCAAGTCGAACTCGAATCTGGCGGTGCTGAAGCTTTTGGGTGATCTGGGCGCGGGCATGGATATCGTCTCGGCCGGGGAATATGCGCGGGCGCGGGCAGCGGGCGTGCCGGGCGAGCGGATCGTGTTTTCCGGCGTCGGCAAGCTGGAGGCCGAGATGCGCATGGCGCTGGAGGGCGGCATCCGCCAGTTCAACGTCGAATCCGAGCCGGAACTGGACCTGCTGTCGCGCGTCGCCGATTCGCTGGGTCTGCGCGCGCCCATCGCCATCCGCGTGAACCCGGACGTCGATGCGAAAACCCACGAAAAGATCGCCACCGGCAAGTCCGAGAACAAGTTCGGCATTCCCATCGCGCGTGCGCGCGACGTCTATGCCCATGCGGCGCGGCTGCCGGGCATCGAGGTCGTGGGCATCGACATGCATATCGGCAGCCAGTTGACCGACCTTGAGCCCTACCGCCAGGCCTATGCCAAGATGGCCGAGCTGACGCGGGCGCTGCGTGCCGATGGCCATGACATCCGCCGGCTGGACATGGGGGGCGGGCTTGGCATCCCCTATCGCCGCGACAACAACGCGCCGCCCTTGCCGATCGAATACGGGCAGGTGATCCGCGACGCCGTGGGCGACCTTGGCTGCGAGATCGAGATCGAGCCGGGGCGCAATATCTCGGGCAATGCCGGGATATTGCTGAGTTCGGTCGTCTATCTGAAACAGGGCGAGGGCCGCGATTTCCTGATCGTCGATGCCGCCATGAACGACCTGGTCCGCCCGGCGATGTATGGCGCGCATCACGATATCGTCCCGGTGCGCGAGGCGGCCCTGGGCGGCGATCTGGGCCGTTTCGATGTGGTCGGCCCGGTCTGCGAGACTGGCGATACCTTCGCCAAGGCGGTGGATCTGCCGGGGCTGGCGCCGGGCGATCTGGTGGCCTTCCGCTCGGCCGGGGCGTATGGGGCGGTGATGGCGTCCGAATATAACTCGCGCCCGCTGGTGCCCGAGGTGCTGGTCAGCGGCGATCAATTCGCTGTCATCCGGGCGCGACCGACGCTTGAGGAAATGCTGGGACGCGATACCATCCCGGAATGGCTTTGATCGGTTTTCAGTGCTGCGTGGTCGCCGGGGGTTTCACACCCCCGGACCCCCGTGGGATATTTATCCATGAAAGAAGGGCTGTCCGATGAGCGGAGGCCGGGCGCCGGATCACGCGCGGCGGGCGGTCGGGCTGACCCGCGCCGGCATGTGGTGGGAGGCGCTCGCGCGGGCCTTCTGGCCTTTGGGCGTCGTTCTGGCGCTGGTCGTTGCCGCGCTGGCCTTTGGCGCACCTGAGCTGTTTTCCAATGCGGCGCTGGCCTGGGTTTCCGGGCTGGTGGCACTGGGTGTGCTGTGTGTGGCGGCCTGGGGGCTATGGCGATTCCGGCGTCCGGCGCCGGACGGGGCGCTTGAGCGGGTCGACCGGGCCCTGCCCGGGCGGCCGCTGTCGGCCTTGCGGGACCGGGTTGCCGTGGGTGCCGGCGATGAGGGCGCGGATGCGCTGTGGTCGGCGCATCTGGCGCGGATGGCGCGGGTGGCCGCCGGCGCGCGGGCGATCGCGCCCGATGCCCGGCTGCGCTGGCGCGATCCGGTCGGGCTGCGGCTGGTCGGGCTGACCGCGCTGGTCATGGCGCTGATCTTTGCGCCCTCGGGGCGGCTGGGCCAAAGCCTTGCGGCGCTGGGGGCGACCTTTCGTCCGCCGTCCGAGGCGCGGCCCGATGTCCCTGCCGCGCCGGCATGGGAGGGCTGGGCCGAGCCGCCGGCTTATACGCGCCGTCCGACAATCTATCTGAACGGGCTGCCCGAGGGGCAGGCCCTGACCCTGCCGGAGGGCACGAAGCTGAGCTTTCGCTTTTATGGCGAGGGTGTCGTGCTGGCGCAGGATATCGGCGCTGTGGTTGCCGAGGGTGCCCCTCTGGCGCCGGAAGTCCTGGCCGAGCGTAACGGTGTTGTCGAGGTTTCCGGGCGGCGCTTTGACGTGACCGTGCTGCCCGATGCCGCGCCCGTGGTCGCGCCCGGGGTCGCGCCGCAGCGCCGCGCCGACGGGCGGCTGGTGCAGGATTTCACCGCCTCGGATGACAATGGCATCATGGCCGGGCAGGCGGTGATCTCGCTGGATCTGGCGGCGGTGGACCGGCGCTTTGGTCTGGCGACGGCGCCCGAACCGCGCGAGGCGGTCACGCTGGCGCTGCCGCTGCCGGCCGCGGGGCAGCGCAAGGATATCCGCGGGCGGCTGGCCGAGGATCTGTCGCGCCACCCCTGGGCCAACCTGCCGGTCACGGTCTCGCTGAAGGTCAGCGACGGCATCGGGCAGGAGGGGGTCTCGGCGCCGATGGCGATGGTGTTGCCGGGGCGGCGCTTCTTCGACCCGCTGGCTGCAGCGCTGATCGAGATGCGGCGCGACCTTTTGTGGTCGCGGACCAATGCCGCACGCAGCGCCGAGGTTCTGCGCGCGATCAGTTGGCAGCCTGACGGCTTCATGGACAAGACGCTTTACGAGGGGCTGCGTGGCGCCATCGGCACGCTGGAATCGGGCAACCTGACCGACGAGGCGCGCAACAAGCTGGCGCAGGTTCTGTGGGATGCGGCCGTCGCGCTGGAGGATGGCGGGCTGGCCGACGCGCTTGACCGGATGCAAAAGGCGCAGGAGCGGCTGTCCGAGGCGATCCGCAACGGCGCCAGCCCCGACGAGGTGCAGCGCCTGATGGCCGAGCTGCAAAAGGCCACCGACGACTATATCGACATGCTGGCGCAGCAGCAGGGTCAGGACCCCTCCGAGCGCTTTGACCGTTCGCCCAAGGACAAGCAGCAGACGATCACCGGCGACCAGATCCAGCAGATGATGGACGAAATCCAGCGCCTGATGAACGAGGGCCGCATGGCCGAGGCACAGGAATTGCTGGAGCAGTTCAACCGCATGATGCAGAACCTGCGCATCACGCAAAGCGGCGATCCTTCGGGTGCGCGCTCGGGGCGGATGGGGGAGCTGGCCGAGACGCTGCGCGACCAGCAGAAGCTGGCCGATGAGGCGATGCGCCAGATGCAGGACCAGTTCGGCCAATGGCAACAGGGCGAGGACGGGCAGGGCAGCCAGGGCAATCAGGACCTGGCCGACCGCCAGCGGAAGCTGCGCGAAGGCCTTGGCCGCCAGCGCGGGCTGCTGCCGGGCCGCGGCACCGAACAGGGCGAGGCGGCGCGGCGCAATCTGGACGATGCCGGGCGCGCGATGGAGGAGGCCGAGCGCGCGCTGCGCGAGGGCGATCCCTCGGGTGCGATGGAGCGGCAGGCGCAGGCGATCCAGTCCATGCGCGAGGGGATGCGCGCCCTGGGCGAGATGCAGGCGCAGAACCAGCAGCAGGGCCAGCAGGGCGATCAGGGTCAGCAGCAGGGCAAGGAAGGTGCGCAGCCATCCCCGGGCGACGGGCGCGGCCAGCGGGCGCTGGGTCAGCCATGGTCGCAGCAGCCGCAGACCGACCCCTTGGGCCGGGCGATGGGCGGCGAGGGCGGCTCGATCACCGCCGGCGATCCCTTGGCCGAAGGGGCCGATCCCTCGCGCAAGGCCCGCGATCTGCAGGACGAGATCCGCCGCCGCGAGGCGCAGCGCGACCGCCCGCGGGACGAGCGCGACTACCTTGGCCGGTTGTTGCAGGACTTCTGATTATTCGCCGATGATGCGGTCGTGCAGCCACAGCCGGCCGCGGTCGATGTCGCGCCGCCATTCGGCCAGCACGCCGCCATCCTCGTTCGCGGGGATGCGCGGGGCGAGCGAATAGACCGTCACCACGCCCAAGGCCAGCATCGCGGCAAGTCCGAAGCCCGAGGCATAGCCCGAGCCGCGGCGCGCTGCGGCGGCGGGCGGCGCTGCCGGTGGCTGGGGCGTGGCGTCGGGGGCCGGGGCGGTTTCGGGGGCCGCGTCAGGTGCGGCCTCAATCGTCTCGGTTGCCTCGGGTGGCATGGGGCGGACGGGGGCCGGGCCGCTGCGGGTCAGGGTCGCGGCAAGCTCGGCAGCGTCGGGCAGGGCGGCGATGATCGGCTCGGGGCGCAGGTCGATTTCGGCGCGTTCAATGGCATCGGCGGCGGGCGGGACGGCTGCTGCTGCTTCCACGGCTGCGGGCGCCTCGATGAGGGCGGGGCTGGGGTCCGGGACAGCGTCGGGCGATGCGGGGCTGTCGGCGGGCGGCGTCCCGGCGGGCGACGCCTCGTGGGCCTGTCCGGCGGGGGCTGCGGTCAGCGTGTTTGCGGTCAGCGTGTTTGCGGGCCAGTCCCTGTCGGGCATCGCCGGGGGCGGTGCCGCGACCTCGGGCTGTTCGTCGGGTTGTTCGTCGGGTTGTTCGTCGGGCGGGGTGGCGGTGACGGGCGCGGCTTCTGCCGCAACGGTCGCGATCTGTTGATCGGCGCCGGCCCGGCGGCCATCGCTTTGGCGGGCCTGCAATTCGCGGGCGGTTTCCTCGCGCAGGATCGACAGGATCGACTCGTTCAGGGGCCGGTTCAGCGCCGGCCGCGCGCCCGGGTCATAGGGACCCGGATCATCGGGCGCCGCCGCCCTGATTTGCCCGGCCTGATGCCAGACATGGCTGCATGCGGAACATTCGACCTCGCGTCCGGCGGCCGGGATGGCCGAGTCCGCGATCTCATACTGGGCACCGCAGCGGGGGCATGTCAGGCGCATGGGCGGTCTTTCAGCTTTCGTTACGGTCCGTTTCGATGGCGCCTGCGTCTCGCATTCGCCGCAGGACTGTTCTATCAAGCCACGAACCGCGCGCCAAGCAGGCGACCGGGAAAGGAGCAAACCGTGATCGAGATGCAGAACCTGTCCTTCGGTTATAGCGGCGGCGAGCCGCTTCTGGCCGATATGACGCTTAGCCTGCAGCCGGGGTCCTTTCACTTTCTGACCGGGCCTTCGGGCGCCGGCAAGACCACCTTCCTGCGATTGTGCTATGCCGAGCTTTTGCCGACCTCGGGGCGGATGACCGCCTTTGGCCAGGACGTGACCGGGCTTTCGCGCGATGGCATCGCCGGGCTGCGCCGCCGCGTCGGCGTCGTCCATCAGGACACGCAGTTCCTGGACCACCTGCCGGTGGCGGAAAACATCGCGCTGCCGCTGATGGTCTCGGGTCAGCCGGTCGACATGGCGGCGCTGGGGGACCTGCTGGCCTGGGTGCAGCTTGGCCCGCAGGCCCGCGCCGTGCCGCAGGAACTGTCGGGCGGCGAAAGGCAGCGCGCCGCGCTGGCCCGCGCCGTCATCATGTCGCCCGACCTGATTCTGGCCGATGAGCCGACGGGCAATCTGGACTGGGACATGTCGATGCGGCTTTTGCAATTGCTGATCGAGCTGAACCGCTCGGGCAAGGCGGTGCTGATCGCCACGCATGACCTGAACCTGATCCGCGCCGCCAAGCAGCAGGTGCAGGCGCGGGTGCTGCGGATCGCCGGAAAACGGCTGCAACTGGCGGGGGCGGACCTGTGAAAAAGCCTGACCTGAAATCGCTTGACCTTGCGGCGCTGTGGCGCGGGCTGACGCGGCCCGACCCGGCAGGGACCGACCGCGTCGTGCCGCCGACCGGCTTTACCGCGCAACTGACGGTCTTCGCCGCCGGCGCCATGGCGTTTCTGGCGGTCTTCGCGCTGGCGCTGGCGCTGGCCACCGGCCGGCTGGCCGAGCGTTGGTCCACGGAACTGGCGCAGACGGTCACCGTGCGCGTCTCGGCCCCCGCCGACCAGCTTGATGAGCAGACGGCGGCGGTGATGGCGGCGCTGAAGACCACGCCCGGCATCGCCGAGGCCAGGATCCTGCCCGATGCCGAGGTCGAAAAGCTGCTTGAGCCATGGTTCGGCCCCGATGTCCCGGTCGAGGCGCTGCCCGTCCCGCGCCTGATCGAGGTGACCGAGGCTGCCGACGGCTTTGACGCCGAGGCCCTGCGCCTGCGTCTTCAGGGCGAGGCGCCCGGCGCGGTGCTGGACGACCACACCCGCTGGCGGCAGCCGCTGGTGTCGGCGGCGAACCGGCTGCGGATGCTGGGGCTGTTCTCGTTGCTGCTGATCGGGGCGACCTCGGCGGCGATGATCACGCTGGCGGCCAAGGCGGCGCTGGCCGCGAACGGGCAGGTGATCCGCGTGCTGCGGCTGATCGGGGCGCGCGACATCACCATCGCCACCGCCTTCGTGCGCCGCTTTACCCGGCGCGCGGCGATGGGCGCGGCGGGGGGCACGGCGCTGGGGATGCTGGCGGTCTGGGCGCTGCCCTCGGTTGATCAGGCGGGCGGCTTCCTGACCGGGCTTGGCTTTCAGGGCTGGGGGTGGCTCTTGCCCTTGCTGATCCCGGTCGTCTCGGCCGGCATCGGCTTTGCGGCGACCCGCTGGGCGGCGCTGCGCATGCTGCGCGAGGTGCGCTGATGCGGGCGGATGTGCGATACCATCCGCGCGCGGCCTCGGCGCTCGACTGGCCGCGCACCGGGCTTTATTACCTTTATATCGCGCTTGCGACCATCGTTCTGGGGCTTTGGGGCCTGCCGCAGGGCCTGCGCGGGCGGGCCTCGGCCAACCGGGTGGCGACGATCTGGCTGGGCCAGATGATGGGGGCGGCGCGGGTGATCCTGGGCGTGCGGGTCGAACTGCGCGGCACGCCGCCCGCGGGCGATTGCCTGGTCGCCGCCAAGCATCAAAGCTTTCTGGACATTCTTGCGCTGGCGCAGGCCTGCCCGCGCCGCGCCTTCGTGATGAAGCGCGCAGTGCTGAACGTGCCGATCATGGGCTGGTTCGCGCGCAAGGTCGGCTGCATCCCCATCGACCGCGCCAAGGGCAAAGAGGCGCTGAAGCAGATCATCGGCGAGGTCGAGACGGCGATGGCCAGCCCCGACGGACTTGGCCAGCTGGTCTTCTACCCCGAGGGGACGCGCACCAAACCCGGCACCAGCCTGCCCTACAAGCACGGCGTCGGCTCGATCCAGCGGGCGACGGAGCTGCCGATCGTGCCGGTGGCGGTGAATTGCGGCATGTTCTGGCCCAAGCGCGGCTTTCCGATCCGCGGCGGCACCACGGTGATCGAGTTCCTGCCCATCCTGCCGCCCGGCGAACGTGCCGGCGCGGTGATGGAGACGCTTTACGACCAGATCGAGGGCGCCAGCCTGCGCCTTTACGCCGAGGCGGGCGGCCAGCCGGTCGTGGCCCACGGCGCCGGCGCGGACGAACACGCCTGACCGCCTGCGCGGCCCGGCGCGGCCGCTGGACAATCCCTTGCGCTTCGTCAAAGCTGCCGGTGATGCGGGGTGCGGGGAAACGGGATGCGGTGGCTGACGGCAGGCGATCTTTCAAGTCTTTATGGCACGCCCGCGCCGGCCGCGTTGCGCAAGGTCGCCGATCACGTCACCCCGGAATATGCCCGCCTGCTGGCGGCCTCGCGTTTCTGCGTGCTGGCGACGCATGGCCCGCGCGGCGTCGATGCCAGCCCGCGCGGCGATGACGGCCCGGTGGCGCGGCTGCTGGACCCGGACCACGTCGCCCTGCCCGACTGGAGGGGGAACGACCGCATCGACTCGATCTCGAATATCGTGGCCGATGGCCGCGCCAGCATGATGTTTCTGATCCGCGGCTCGGCCACGGTGCTGCGGCTGAACGGCCATGCGCGCGTGACCGACGACGCCGAGTTGCGCGCCAGCTTCGCGCGGGGCGAAAATCTTCCGCGCGCGGTCATTGTGCTGCGCGTGTCGCAGGCATACTTCCAATGCGCCCGGGCGGTGAAACGCGCCGGCCTGTGGGATGGCGGCGACGATTCCGCGGACCTGCCCACGCCGGGCGAAATCCTGTCCGTGCTGACCTCGGGCGAGGTCGGCGGGGCGACATACGACGCCGAATGGCCGCGCCGCGCCGCCCGCACGATGTGGTAGGCCTGCTGTAATCCACCCCGAAGGAGGGCGCATGCCTTCGATCATCGAAATCGACAATATCGCGAAACGCTATGACAGCGGCACCGTGGCGCTGCATGGCGTGTCGCTGGACATCAACCAGGGCGAAATCCTTGCGCTGCTGGGCCCGAATGGCGCGGGCAAGACGACGCTCATCTCGATCATCTGCGGGCTGGTGGTGCCGACCGGCGGCACCGTGCGCGTCGGCGGCCACGACATCCGCACCGACTGGCGCGCGGCGCGCAGGCTGATAGGGCTGGTGCCGCAGGAAATCCTGCTGGAACCGTTCGAGAAGGTCATCGACTGCGTGCGTTTCACCCGCGGCCTTTACGGCGAGGGCCCGGACGAGGCCTATGTCGAGCAGCTTTTGCGCAGCCTTGCGCTGTGGGACAAGCGCGACGCCCGCACGCGCGAGCTGTCGGGCGGCATGAAGCGGCGCGTGCTGATCGCCAAGGCGCTGTCGCACCGGCCCAAGGTGCTGTTTCTGGACGAGCCGACGGCGGGTGTCGACGTGGCCCTGCGGCGCGAGATGTGGGCGGTGGTGCGCGAATTGCGCGCGCAGGGCGTGACCATCATCCTGACCACGCATTACCTTGAAGAGGCCGAGGACATGGCCGACCGCATCGGCGTCATCAATCGCGGCCGGCTGCTGTTGTGCCAGCCCAAGGCCGAGCTGATGGGCGAATTCGGCAAGAAGCACCTGACGATCTGGCTGACCTCGCCGCTGACCGCGCTGCCGCCCTTGCTGGCGGGGCGGGGCCTGACGCTGTCCCGCGACGGGCTGGAACTGGGTGACGACTATGACACCCGGGCCGAGCGCACCGGCATCGCCCGCCTGCTGGCCGATCTGGCCGAGCAGGGGATCGCGGTGCGCGACGTCTCGACCAAGCAAAGCAGCCTTGAGGAAATCTTCATGTCCCTGGTCGAGGAGGTGCCGGCATGAACTGGCATTCCGTCCGCGCGATCTTTGGCCACGAGATGGCGCGGTTCTTCCGCACCATCTGGCAATCGCTGGCCTCGCCCGTGCTCAGCACGGTGCTGTATTTCGTGGTTTTCGGCGCCGCCATCGGCGGCCGCATCCAGGCGGTCGAGGGCGTGCCCTATGGCGCCTTCATCGTGCCCGGCCTGATGATGCTGACGGTCTTGCAGCAGTCGGTCAGCAATGCCAGTTTCGGCATCTATTTCCCGAAATTCTCGGGGACGATCTATGAATATCTGGTCGCGCCGACCGGCTGGATCGAGGTCGCGCTGGGGTTCGTCGGCGCCGCCGCCGCAAAGGCGGTGCTGATCGCGCTGGTGATCCTGCTGACCAGCTTCTGGTTCAACGGCATCCACATCGCGCATCCGTTCTGGATGCTGGCATTTCTGGTGCTGACCGCCACGGCATTTTCGCTGCTGGGGTTCATCATCGGTCTGTGGGCCAAGAATTTCGAGCAGTTGCAGATCGTGCCGATGATGGTCATCACGCCGCTGGTCTTTCTTGGGGGCGCATTCTATTCGGCCTCGATGCTGCCGCCCTTCTGGGAGGCGGTGGCCAAGCTGAACCCGGTGCTTTACCTGATCTCCGGCTTTCGCTGGGCGTTTTTCGGGCTGGCGGACGTGCCGGTGGGCATGTCGCTGCTGGCGGTGGTGCTGGTCATCGGCATCTGCATGGCGGCGATCCGCTGGATCTTCCTGACCGGCTGGCGCCTGCGCGAGTGACGGGCGCCTGAAAGCGAAAAGGGCCAACCGTCACGGGCGACGGCTGGCCCCCCGGTCCTCAGGCCGGGTTCTGCGCGGGCATTGCGCCCGGCAGCGTGGCAGGTCCCGCGTCGCGGATCGCCACCGGCTGGCTGGAGACGGTCACGGTATTGCCGGTCCGGGCAAAGCCGAACAGCGTCTCGGGGTGGCCGGGCAGGCCGAAATGCACGTTGTCGCCATCAGACAGCGCCATGAACATCTGCAACGGCCGGTCGGGCGCCTCATCGGTGATGTAGGTCGCGACCAGCTCGAAGGTCTTGTCGTTGATGCGGGTGTAATAGACCGACATGTCGATCACCCCGGCGCTGATCGTGGCGCCGTCCAGCGGCCTCGTCAGCTTGGCCGAGCTGTTGTTCATTGCGGCGGTGGCAGGCAGGGCTGCGGCAAGAAGGGCGGCGGCAAGGGCCATGGCGGACAGGGTTTTCATCGAAATCTCCGGGGCTATGTAGACAGCGTTAACTTTATGCCTCAGATATGCGCGCCTAAGTAGTCGCTGTCAACATCAGGATCGCTGACATGCCTGCGAAGCTGGTATGACGCTGCGTCATGGATAGCCCGGGGGCCATCCGGCAATGAAAACGGCCCCGCCCTTGCCGGGCGGGGCCGTCCGGGCAGGTATGGTGGCGGGTTATTCGGCGGGTTTGCACGCGACCGGCGGGGCGTCGGTCATGGTGTCGTCCAGGGTCGCATCCTCGCCCTTGCTCCACCATTCCTGTGCACCCGAGACATAGCGCGCCCCCGAGGCCGAGACGACCTCGACAAAGATCCGCTCGGTCCCGTCGACGGGCAGCAGGGCAAGATTGTTGTCGCCCGCGTTGACATATTGCACGGTGAAGGGCGCGCCGCCGGCACAGGAATAGCGGGCGGTGATGATGTTCGCCTCGGCCCCCGGTTCAAGCGGAACGGTCAGGCTGGCGCCGGCCAGAACCGGCGCGGCAAGGCCCAGGAACAGGGCAGAAAACAGGGCGGCGCCCCGGCGGAATGCGGTCATTTTCATGCTCCGGTGATGAAAGGGTCACTTGCGGCAAAAGCGCGTCTGCGGGTCAAGCCGGACGTATTCCTTGGCGGAAATCTTCTGGATTTTCAGCGAGTGCTTCCAGGTCGAGTTCCAGCGCGCAAGGATGCCGTTGCGATAAAAGCGGGCCATGATCTCATCCACCAGTGGCGGGATGATCGTGGTGTTGGGGATGCGCGGCGCGTGAAAGCCCACGGTGCCGTTCGGGTCAAGGCAGGCGTTGGGCATGGTGATCAGGATCGTGCAGGCCGAGCCGCAATAGCCCCTGATCTCGACCGGGCGGCCGCTGGCGGCCAGCTTGTTGCGATACTGGACCATCTCGATCACGTTGCCGCCGCGATTGTTCTGGATGATGATGGGCCCGCTTTTGCCGCGGGCTTCGACCGGGGGCGCGGTGGTCGTCGCGACGCAGGCGGCAAGAAACAGGGTCAGGCCGACAACCGTCGGGATTCGGGCGATTTGGCGTAGCGTTTTCATGCCGGCCAGATTGGCATATCCGCGCAGCGCGTGCAAAATGACGTTGCAGTGTATGCGGCGGCGCTTCGCTTATCGCTTAACAAGACGCCCGCGCCGCATTATATGCCCCGCCATGACCCAGAACCCGCCCCTGTTGCGCCCCGATCTTGCCCCCGCGCCGGTTTTCGACACCACGCGCCGCGAAGGCCAGCCGACCATCGGCATGGTCAGCCTTGGCTGCCCCAAGGCGCTGGTGGACAGCGAACGCATCCTGACGCGCCTGCGCGCCGAGGGTTACGCGATCAGCCCCGATTACAAGGGCGCCGGCGCGGTGATCGTGAACACCTGCGGTTTCCTTGACAGCGCCAAGGCGGAATCCCTGCAAGCCATCGGCGAGGCGCTGGCCGAAAACGGCAAGGTCATCGTCACCGGCTGTCTGGGGGCCGAGCCCGAATACATCACCGGCGCGCATCCCTCGGTGCTGGCGGTGACGGGGCCGCAGCAATACGAACAGGTGCTGGACGCCGTTCATGGCGCGGTGCCGCCCAGCCCGGACCCGTTCATCGACCTGCTGCCCGCCAGCGGCGTCACGCTGACCCCGCGCCATTACAGCTATCTGAAGATTTCCGAGGGCTGCAACCACGCCTGCAAGTTCTGCATCATCCCCGACATGCGCGGCAAGCTGGTCAGCCGCCCCGCCCATGCCGTGCTGCGCGAGGCCGAAAAGCTGGTCGAGGCCGGCGTGCGCGAGCTGCTGGTCATCAGCCAGGACACCAGCGCCTATGGTCTTGACCGCAAATTCGCGACCGAGCGCGGCCACCGCGCCCATATCACCGATCTGGCGCGCGATCTTGGCGGCCTTGGCGCATGGGTCAGGCTGCATTACGTCTATCCCTATCCGCATGTGCGCGACCTGATCCCGCTGATGGCGGATGGTCTGGTGCTGCCCTATCTGGACATTCCCTTCCAGCACGCCCACCCCGATACGCTGCGGCGCATGGCGCGGCCGGCGGCGGCGGCAAAGACGCTTGATGAGATCACTGCCTGGCGTGCGGCCTGTCCCGACATCACCCTGCGCTCGACCTTCATCGTGGGTTACCCCGGCGAGACCGAGGCCGAGTTCCAGACCCTGCTCGACTGGCTGGATGAGGCGCAACTGGACCGTGTCGGCTGTTTTCAGTACGAAAACGTCAAGGGTGCGCGCGCCAACGACCTGCCCGACCATATCCCCGACGAGGTCAAGCAGGACCGCTGGGACCGCTTCATGGAAAAGGCGCAGGCGATTTCCGAAGCGAAGCTGGCCGCCAAGGTCGGCCAACGCGTCGAGGTGATCGTGGACGCGGTGGATGCCGACGGCGCCACCTGCCGCACCAAGGCCGACGCGCCCGAGATTGACGGCAACCTGTTCATCGATGAAGGTTTTCAGGATCTGGCCCCCGGCGATATCGTCAGCGTGACGGTGGACGAGGCCGGCGAATACGACCTGTGGGGACGGCTCTGATCCCCTCTGACCGGCAAGGGAGACCCGCCATGACCCGTGCGCTGATCGTCGTCGACGTGCAGAACGAATATTTCCCCGGCGGCAAGCTGCCGCTGTTCGAGGCCGCCGAAACCGAGGCCCGCATCATCAATGCCATCGCCCGCGCCCGCGCTGCCGGTGACCGCGTCATCCTGATCCGCCACGAGGCCGAAGGCGGCGACGGGATCTTTGCCCCGGGATCGTCGGGCACCGCGATCCGTCCGGGCATCCTTGCGGCGGCAGGTAATGCGCCGGTCGTGACCAAGCATTTCGCCGATTCCTTTCAGGACACCGACCTTGAGACGCATCTGGCCGGCATCGACAGCCTGCTGATCTGCGGGATGATGACCCAGAACTGCGTCGTCTTCACCGCCATGTCGGAGCTGACGGGCGGGCGCGACATCGCGGTCGTGGGCGATCTTTGCGCCGCGCCCTCGCAGGTGGTGCATCTGGTGGCGCTGGCGGCCCTGGCCTCGAAGCGGGCGATGACCAGCGCCGCGGCGCTGTGGCCGTGACGCTGGCGATGCAGTTCCCGGCCCGGCTCTAAAGACAGGCTTCCAGCAGCTTTTCCAGCTCGGCCGCGTCGCGGCGATAGCGGGTCATGGTGCGCTGCATGGTGGCCTGCATGGTCGCCTTGGTCGCCATCAGGTTGCCCGAGGTTTCCAGCCGGCGATTGAAGGCGCCCTCAAGTTCGCGGTTATAGCTGGCCATGGCCTTGACGATCTGGGCGGCGGCGCCGACGCGCTTGGCCATGGGACTGCCGCCGGGCGTGCCCGCATCCAGCGTGTCGGCGCTGCGCTGGATCAGGCTGGCGGCCATCTCGACGCCGGCCTCGCCCGCGCGGGTGTTTCGCGCCGAATTGCCCTGCGCATTCACGATATTGTCGATATTCGACCAGCCCCCCAGCGCGATATCGGCGTTGCCCTTGGCCATGGCGCCGCCTGCGCTGCCGGGCCTGGTATGGGTCACGGCGCGCTGCGCCAGCGTGCGGCCGAATTCCTTGGCCGAAACCGAGCCGTTCATCACCCCCGCCGCGCCGCCATAGACGTCGCTGAAGGTCTGCGTGCCGTCGGCCAGCGCGCGCGCCGCGTCGCCGGTTTTCAGCCCGCTGGCCTGCATCAGCGCCGCCGCCAGATCCAGCGAGGCAAGCGATGTCTTGTGGATCAGATCGACCACCAGCCAAAGCCGGCCCTGATCGTTCAGCCGGTCCAGTTCGGCCGACATTTCGCGGTATTCACGCTCGGCCCCGGCGATCAGGCGGCGCAGATTGTCCAGCTTGGCACGGTTGTCGCGGCATTGCGCCGGCGGCAGCACGCGGTTGCGGCGCATCGAATCGTCGATGGAATGGCTGCTGTTGCGCTGGGGCGGCAATGCATATGGCACGCCTTTCCAGCCATTGTTCGGCAGAAAACCGGTCATTGTGAACCTCCGTAATGGCGGCAGGTTAACGGTGTCGCCGCGCGCTGTCGATGTGCCCGGTCTGCGGCAGTTGCGCCCGCAGGGGCGATTTTCGCCCGCAGGCGGCTTTTCCCGCCGCCCGCGCTGGCTTAAGCAGGGCGGGCAGGCGACGACAGGAACGATACGGATGAACTGGGACCCCGAAGGCAAACCGCGCAAGCCCGATATTCTGGGCATCGGTGCGCAGAAGGCGGGGACCTCGTGGCTGTCGCAGATGCTGGGCCAGCATCCGGGCGTCTGGGCGCCCCCCTTCAAAGAGGCGCAGTTCTTCAACCATCGCTTCATCGAGGACCACCGCAAATGGCTGCCCTGGCATTTCCGCCGCGGCCGCATCAACATCCAGAAACGCTGGGACGCGCGCGGGCAGGAAATGCCCAAGGAGATGCAGCGCTATCTTGACCGCATCACGCGTGAGCCGATGTTCACCAATCACTGGTACAAGCTGGTCTTTGCCCCCGCGCCCGCGCAGTGCAAGGCGCTGGACGTGACCCCGGAATATTCGACCCTGCCCGAGGAAGGGGTTGAATTCGTGTCGAAATTCCTGCCGCAGGCAAAGTTCATCTATATCATCCGCCACCCCGTCGACCGCGCTGTGTCGCAACTTAAGATGAACCTCGTGCGCGCGCATCGCCGCCCCAAGACGCTTGAGGAATGGCTGGCCGAGGTCGAGGACCCGGTCCTGATGGATCGCGGCGATTACATGACCTATGTGCCGCGCTGGAACGCGCATTTCGGCCCCGACCGGCTGCTTTACCTGCCCTTTGGCATGATCGCCGAGGACCCCTTGCGCCTGCTGCGCCAGGTCGAGGCATTCCTGGAGCTGCGCCCCTTCGACTATCGCGATATCGGGCGCAAGGTCTTCGCCTCGGATTCGGCGATCGCGGTCCCGGACGAGGCCCGCGCCCGGCTGCGCGAAAAGCTGGAACCGCAATTCGACTTTCTGCAACGGCAGTTTGGCGGCGAATTCGCGGCGCGGCTGCGCTGAGACTTTTCCTTTCGCCGCTGCTGGACTACATATCCCGCGAATTCACGGTTTCAGCAGATGGGGAAAGCACATGGCCTCCTACCAGTATGTCTATCACATGGACGGGGTGTCCAAGACCTATCCCGGCGGCAAGAAGACGTTTGAAAATATCCGCCTGAACTTCCTGCCCGGCGTCAAGATCGGCGTTGTCGGCGTGAACGGCGCCGGTAAATCGACGCTTCTGCGCATCATGGCCGGCATCGACAAGGATTTCACCGGCGAGGCATGGGCCGCCAAGGGCGCGACCGTCGGCTATCTGCCGCAAGAGCCGCATCTGGACCCGGCGCTGAACGTGCGCGAAAACGTCATGCTGGGGGTCGCGGCGAAAAAGGCCAAGCTCGACCGCTATAACGAACTGGCGATGAACTACTCGGACGAGACCGCCGACGAGATGGCGAAGCTTCAGGACGAGATCGACGCCGAAAACCTGTGGGATCTGGACAGCCAGATCGACATCGCCATGGAGGCGCTGCGCTGCCCGCCGGACGATGCCGATGTCGAAAGCCTGTCGGGCGGCGAACGTCGCCGGGTCGCGCTGTGCAAGCTGCTGCTGGAAGCGCCCGACATGCTGCTGCTGGACGAACCGACCAACCACCTTGACGCCGAAACCATCGCCTGGCTGCAAAAGCACCTGATCGAATATCCCGGCACCATCCTGACCGTCACCCATGACCGTTATTTCCTGGATGACATCACCGGCTGGATCCTTGAACTCGACCGTGGCCGCGGCATTCCCTATGAGGGGAATTACTCGGCTTGGCTGGAGCAAAAGGCCCGGATCAATGCCGATAACGAGCTGGCCGGCCAGTCCGAACGTGAAAAGCTGTCCAATGCCCAGATCATCATCCCGAACGGCGAAAGTCTGGGCAACAAGGTGATCGAGGTCGAGGGCCTGAAA
>RRZU010045953.1_pt1 | contig 16325 bp, 19 predicted proteins | sample 2165561 | NCBI WGS metagenome assembly RRZU01 (sample SAMN10456909, study PRJNA506462) | wastewater metagenome | isolation source: wastewater sludge | place: USA: Moscow, Idaho
CGCGCTTCTTCTGCAAGACTGGGTCAAATTAGCTAGAGGCTAATCACTTGCCAATCTTGATAATTTTGTATTTAAGCGAGCCCATTGGCGTCTGAACGTCAACTACTTGGCCCTTCTTCTTGCCAATTACACTTTGGCCGATAGGCGAATCGATGGAAAGACGACGGTTGAAGATGTCTTCCTCGTTAGCATTAACAAGATAATATTCGATTTCTTCCTTTGTCTCTTCGTCACGAAGAACAATTGTTGAACCTAGAGAAACCTTCGTTGTGGAGAGGTCATCCTCATCAAGAACAGTTGCATTCTTAAGAAGTGCTACAAGCTCTTGAATACGAGCTTCGTTCTTTGCCTGTGCTTCCTTAGCATCATCGTACTCGGAGTTCTCTGACAAGTCACCCTGTGCACGTGCTTCGTTAAGTCTCTCGGAAATCTCAGCTGCAGTTACAGTCTTTCTCTCAGCAAGTTCGTCTTGTAATCTCTTCAAGCCTTCGACGGTATATATATTCTTCTCTTCATCAGCCATGTTAAACACCTCTTCATTATTGTTTCCAAAATCACTATATTGTAATGCCTTTTATTTAAAGACGCAAATAATAGTTATTTAAGCCATACTTTTCGATTATCTGACGATTATCTTCCTACTCTGTCGTTTTCCTTCTGAATAACGTCATGAGCGCCGCCTTCGACAATAGATGTCGAAGATACAACAACAAGACGAGCCTTATTCTGGAACTCCTCGATACTAGAAGAACCGCATGAGCACATTGTTGCCTTAATCTTAGCAAGGGATGTGTCTAGGCTATCCTTAAGCTTACCAGCATAAGGAACATAGGAATCTACACCCTCCTCGAAAGCCATTTTGCCGCCAGCACCGCCGTCATCATAACGCTGCCAGTTACGAGCTCTGTTGGAACCCTCGCCCCAATACTCTTTAACGTAGCCGCCATTAACGATAAGCTTACGTGTAGGAGACTCGTCAAATCTTGCAAAATAACGACCAAGCATCAGGAAGTCAGCTCCCATAGCTAGTGCCAATGTCATGTGATAGTCGTGAACGATACCACCGTCGGAGCATAGAGGAACATACATTCCAGTCTTCTCGAAGTATTCGTCTCTTGCCTTTGCTACTGCTAGAACTGCAGAAGCCTGGCCACAGCCGATACCCTTTTGCTCTCTAGTGATACAAATTGAACCGCCACCGATACCAATCTTAATGAAGTCGGCACCAGCAGCCACTAGGTAATCAAAACCCTCTTTATCTACAACGTTACCAGCACCAACTGGGGTATCAGGATAATTAGCCTTAATCCACTTTAGTGCCTTCTCCTGCCAAACTGAGAATCCATCAGAAGAGTCAAGGCAAAGAACGTCAGCGCCTGCCTCAATCAAAGCTGGAACTCTTTCTTGATAGTCACGTGTATTGATTCCGGCACCAACCATCATCTTCTTCTCGTCGTCGAGAAGCTCTAGTGGGTTAGCCTTATGTGTCTCATAGTCTTTTCGGAAAACAAGACCAACCAAGCATCCATCGTCATCAACGATAGGGAGCTGGTTGACCTTACTATCCCAAATAATATCATTTGCTTCCTTAAGAGTTGTTCCCTCAGGAGCTGTAATTAATTTCTCAATAGGGGTCATGAATTCCTTAACCTTAGTGTCAGGACTCATTCTAGTTACACGATAGTCTCTTGTTGTTACAAGACCTAAAAGCTTGCCATTTGCTGTTCCATCGGAAGTTACAGCAGCTGTGCCATGTCCCTTCTCCGCGCGTAATTCAACTACTCTCGCTAACGTTGATTCTGGAGTTACATTGTAATCAGATACAACGATTCCTGCCTTATGCTTCTTAACCTTCTTGATCATCTCGCACTGTTCAGCTATTGGCTGAGATTGGAAAATAAAGGAAATACCGCCGCTTCTAGCTAACGCGATAGCCATTCCAGAATCAGATACTGATTGCATTACAGCTGACACCATAGGAATATTGATGTGTAGCTTTGGCTCCTCCTTACCCTTCATGTATTTACATATAGGTGCAGACAAGTCAACCATATCAGGTGTATTAGCTTCAGTAGTTAGATTAGGAACTAATAAATATTCACTAAATGTACGCGATTCTTCAGAGAAGATAGTTGCCATAAGAAACCCCCTCAAATTAATAATATGCATATCATATTATCATAAGAGGAGGTCTATAATCCATATGAATTTTGTCGCATTTTGCGTGGTTCAGCCCACTTCTTTTGGTCGAAATAGAGACTATTATTTGCTTGTGATACTCTTATTTTTCGAGAACAGGCCAATAGCACCTGAGAATATACATAGAACTGCAATAGTAATTACTGCTTCAGGCAACATGAAAGAGCCGTTATAAGTAATTGAGTAAACCCAAACATTCATTTCACCGGCATACTCAGCGTAGAAGATGACGCCTGAAATTACAGAACAAGCAAACCTCAAAACAAAGCCAGCTAACACTAGTAAAGACGCCTTTATGAGGTTAACCTTGTGCAAGCGCTTAATAGGGGAAGATATCGCTTGGCGAATATCAAGCGCAGGAGCCGCGAAACCAGCTATACCCACACAAGTGTAAGCGAGAATGTAGTCAAGCACTACTTGCATCGGGAAAAGCAAATATCCGCCAATAAGCTGCAGCAAGCTAAATACAAAGCAAACTACGAAGCCCCAAATCGGGCCAAAGCATAGGCAGAAAAGAATTAGTGGCAATGTCGCTGCAGGTGTAATCGTTCCACCCATCGGCATTTCAAAGATTTTGATCTGCGACAGAACAAAGCTCAGAGCCAGGCAAATTCCGCCTGTTACAATGCAAAGAATCCTCTCTTTGTTCGACGACGACATTCTTGGTGATGATTTTGACATAAAAAACCTCCTTAAAGTCTCATGTCGCCTGACGGTAAGAAAGACCTAGGAGATGTCATGTCCAATAAGGACAATATGTAAAATCCCTCCGCCGGCATTATCCGTTCAGGTTCTACGGGTCGACGCCTTCGCGCCCTCTCAGCCGGTTACCCCAGCTCCCCGTTTGTTTGTTATTAGAGCTCTTTTAAGCTCGCCCCGATACTACTACAATCGACCTTGTTTTGCAAGAAGAATAACGCATTGTTCGATAAACTTCGTTACTTCTTTCTCATATAGTTCCGTCGCCGTATCGTAGCACATCAAGTGTCTGGCACCCGGAATTGTAATCATACGCTTTGGAGATCTTATGTTGTCGTATATTCTTCTCGAAAACTCCGGAATAGCGATGATATCCTCGGTGCCTTGGAATATTAATACAGGAACCTTAATTCTCCCTGCTCTAGGCGCACAATCGCACAAACTCATATCCATTCCAATTGTCTTTTTCGCGCAAAGCCTTAGCCACAGCATGATAGGAGCAATAAGCACGCCGAATTTTCGCTTGCCATAGTGATAAAGCGCATTCTCGGCACTATCGTAAGGACAATCTGCAATAATACCAGCGACATTAGAAGGCATATCATTTTGCTGTGCTGCAAGAAGAGCGGCGGTAGAGCCCATGCATCTGCCCAAAATATAAATTCGACAATCAGGCCCAACTTGTCTTTTTACAAAATCTATCCAGCTAAGCAAATCGACGCTCTCAAATAGTCCATACGTGCAATATTTGCCTTCGCTCATTCCGTGCGCTCTTTGATGCGCTATCAAGACATGACATTGGAAAACCTTCATTAGTAGCTTCGCATAACTACCCATCTCTGAAGGATGCTCGTCGCGCCCGTGCAAAAGAATAACAACATTCTTGGTCGTCTTATCGAAAGAAGGTCTATAGTATCCTGCAAGCTTAACCTTATCAAAAGCTTCAACTCGCACATTCATGAATTCAATTCTATTAGCGTAGAACCAATTGCGTCCCTTGCCATTAATCGTGCTTTGGTCGATATTCAAAGGTGATCTGTCAACCGCTGGAAGAGGTTTTGGCCTTAAGAAAGCCTTCTTAAACATCTTCGTTGACAAATAAACGTATCCTAAGAACAGCAGCGCAAGTAAAATAACAACGCCAACGCTAATAAACACTGGAAGTAATGATTCTAAATCTATCTTCAACAAATACACGACAGCTTGCTATCCTCTCCACTACTTAACAATTCAACGCCAGTCTCCGTAACAACTACATCATCTTCTATTCTAAATCCTACGCCCCACTCAGGTATATATACTCCTGGCTCCACCGCCAAACAATTACCTGCCTCAAAAGGACTTGTCCTTGGACCCACATCATGAACATCCAGACCCAAGTGATGTGAAGCTCCATGCCAAACATAACTAGACGCTTCAATCGGCGAACTCTTGCTCTTGCTATTGCAATTAATATTACTACTGTTGCTCTTACCTTCGTTCCTGCCCAAGTCCTGATTCAATAACCAACTCGTAACCGCATCTGAAAGCTCTTTATTAAGCTCGTCAAAGGTAACGCCTGGGCGGATAAATCCGAACGCTCTTTTTCGCAAATCCTGAACCAGCTCGAGAACCTTCTCTTGCGCCGGAGTTAATTCCTCAACAAAGCAAACTCTGGAAATATCAGCACAATATCCATCAAATCTCGCGCCCACATCAAATTGAACATATCCATTATCTCGAACTATACCCGCCTTTGACAAATCAGGCTTTGGATGATGCAAACAAAAAGAGTTGCCCTCATTAGCAACAATCGTCTCAAAAGCTGGAATCAAACTACCACGAATACTCATCTCATATTCAATGCGACTATAAAGCTCAAGCTCACTAACCCCAGGCTTTATCAATTGCTTCGTCGCCCTAAACGCTTCCTCTGTAATTCTTGCGGCCTTCCTAATTGCCTCAATCTCGCAAGGCATCTTAATCATGCGCATGGAAATAAGCTCGTTCTTTATATCAACGAGGCACTCATCTCCCCTTACCGCTCCTACATTCTGCGCGAAAAGCCTAGGAGTCTCCATAATCGAAGATCCGTCGCTTGCGATCCTAAACGTGTTGTCTTGGATTATTGCATATGCCTCGCTCTCGAAAAGCTTAATATCCCTAATCTCATCAACGCCACTAATCTCAGCTGCCTGAGACGCACTAATCACCTTGCCACGCCATCTGTCTTCAAGTGCAGTATGACTTGCAATATAAAGAGTCTCCTCATAGTCGTCGTTGTTCCTTTTTATTAACACAAGAATAGCGCCCGGCTCATCAATGCCAGTCAAATAATAAAAATTTCTATCGGGAAGGAACTTGAAGTCCGTATCAGCTGACATTTGCCTATTCTTACCAGCAAACAAGAATACCGCAACATTATCCGGCACCTTACTCATCAGCTTCTTCCGGTTATCTACAAAAAACTGTCTCTCCAAAATTAATTACCTGCTCCAGATCGAACATTGTATTCATCAAACAAAATCGTATTGTTGATGTATCCCAAAGTCGCACCTGGGGACTTCCTAATTAATCCTGGATTACCAATTACAATTGATCCATCCGGCACATCGAAGTTTACGTATGCGCCAGGAGCAATCAAAACATTATTACCAACGCGAATCTTACCAACAATTACAGCATTCGCACCAATCCAAACATAATTACCGATATCAGGAGCACCCTTACGCTTGCCTCGGAACTGCGTTCCAATAACTACTCCCGTCGATACATTAACATTGTGGCCAAGAACTGCCTTAGGATGAATTATTACTCGACCAAAATGTGCAAGGTAAAAGCCCTTACCGATCTGAGTGTCGTATGGAATCTGGAATCCGTACTTACGCGATAGTCTGTCTAAGCGAAAAGAATTAACCCTGAACTTAGCAATAGTAAAATACTTTAAGAATCCATCATACTTAGGAATCTGTCTATAATAATATTGTGTCCTTCTGAATACACTAATATAAGAAAACTCAGGACTCGTCGCCCTCTCCTGAAGATATGTAGTATAAATACGCTTAAATCTACGATTATTACCCGTATATCTAAACAAATCGCTATATACTATGTCCTTCAGCTCATCGTTCATCCTTACACCTCTTCTTAGCTCTTATGCAAAATTTTAATGCATTTTGTCCATTAACTCAAGACATTATTACTTCAATTGGTTTTTAATTGTGAAAGCTTGACTTTTGCCTTCACTGTCTTTATATTCCTAGTGTTCGGAGAGCTGTCCGAGTGGTCGAAGGTGCGACTCTCGAAAAGTCGTGCACAGCAATGTGCCTAGGGTTCGAATCCCTAGCTCTCCGCCAACAATGCAGTCAGGTTAATCATCTGGCTGCATTTTTATACGGATAGTAAGCAGAAAAATACGGAGAACCACAAAATGAATTACGAAGAAAGAATACTGATGCTGGAGAAGAACTTTTTCGAGCATAAATATCTTCAAGATAAAGAATATCTCGCAGCTATCTTTGATGATGACTATTTTGAGATGGGCAAGTCCGGGAAAACGTACACCAAACAAGATGCGATAGCTGCCTTGTCTTCAATTGAAGCAAATCGGAACATAGATATATATGATTATGAATGCAAACAAATTGATACCACGGTTTATCTGGCTCATTACATTACTAAAGAGAATGGAACAAATGTCTTCAGAACGTCACTATGGCGATATATCGACGGAGACATGAGAATTCTCTTCCATCAAGCTTCATCAACCTAATAACTATCATCTTCTGTTAATAAACAAAATAATTAGAAATACAGCAATTGCAATCAATGCAATTATGCCAATAATCGTCTTAATAAGACTAAACGTTGAAAAAGCCTTGAATACTACATCTTTAAGTCTTGACTTATTCTCTTGAAATTCCTCATCATTACGAATTGAAGATATCTTTCCTAAAGTATTCTGAATAGTCTCATTCTCACTAATACCTTTATAGGGATCAAATTTCTTATCAAAATACGTACTATAGATAAAATAGAACAAAAGATATACTCCTATAAGCACAAATACTATTAAAACAATTCGAACCAGAATGGTCATTCCCGGTATAAATATCATCAAGATTATTGGGAATCCCATAAACATCAAGCCAGCATTAATCCCTATCAGAAAATCTCTTTTTGATTTATCCAAAGACTTCGCATTGCTTACTAGTCCCAATGTACCAGCTAGCAAAAAGAGTCCTCCAAGAGCGATCAATAGAACACTTGGACTTACCGCTGAATCAACAAACGCCTCGTTTGGATTTGATGGATTATATCGAATAGTTACTTCCTGACCAGTTTTATTACTTCCATTTGTGCTAACAGAAGAATTATAGCTGTAGGTCTGACCTTCTACCTGATACTCATACACTGGAGCTGATAAATCTCTGTCCGAGCGACTTACTTCTTCGTCGACTAGTACCCCTGTAGTAGCTATATAGTATTCTTTCTTATTACTACGATCTATATTCTGATATACTCCCATTGCCAACAAGACAACTCCGACAATAATTATGATAATAACTATGCCTATCGAGCTTCTCTTCTGTGTGGGATTAATTCGAAATTCAGTCATGATGGCTCCTCCTCGTAGAAACACAGCTAATACATAATGAAAGTTAAGATGTGCAATTATCTAGATAATATTATTAGACTTAACATAGGTCAATGTAGGTTTGTCTCATTATTGATACTCTGCTTTCTGGAGGTGAATATCAATGGATATCAAAAAACAAATCTCGAGAAGAGCATTGACTCTTACAACAATTCTCACATTATTTGTAGCAGGCTTCGAAATATTCTTTGCTTTCATGCTATATAAACCAGGAATGAATTTTCTAGATGTTACAAGCTATGTTACTTCAAATAAGTACGTCTATTTTATGCTACTAATTGTCGCAAACATGGCGCTTTTACCTAGTGCAATTCTACTATATAAGGAAAATGGAATCAGTCTTAAAGATGAGATATACGAGAAGAAAACATTAAAAAGAGACATTCTCATCGGAGTTACTGCACTAATAGTAACTGAGCTGATTGGCTTACTTTTTTCCCTTACATATAAGGGAAGGACTTCGATGGCATTCCAGGAAGCTAAGCCCGACTTAGAATTTGCAATCTTGTGCTTTATTGCTTTGGGGCTTGTCAGTGGAATTGTTAAGGAGATATTCTTTAGAGGTCTAGCTAAGAGATTTTGTGGACCAGTTTTGGGAGAAAACATGGCTCTTCTTCTATTTAACGTAATGTTTTCTATGCTGGACTGGCATAATTACGGCTATTCCTTCGTAATAGGTTTAGTATGGATTTGGGCATATAAGAAATCGAATCATTTAATTGCGCCTATGATTGCGCACGCAGGATCAGGAATAATAATTATCTTCTACTACTTATTGGTTAACTAAGGAGACAAGGAGAAAAGGAGACTAAGTATGGATAAATCTTACTTAATTAGTCAGCTAAAGGAAATTGCGACTCTTTCTGGATTTGACATCGATGATAGTGTCATAGAGTCAGCTATTGGATTCTCTGAATTCAAGATTTTTTCGAAAAGCGAAATTCTAGCTTCAGCAGGAGATAATGCAAAAAGAGCCGGAATTGTAATGAGTGGATTAGTTCGAAGTTTCTATGTTGATATGGACGGAAATGATATTTCACAGTTTTTTGGATGTCCTGGTCACTTCTGTATGGATTCTGGGATGATGGGTTTTGCAGAAAGTCAAGCCATGTGGGAAGCTATTGAAGACTCCACTATTATGCTCTTCGAAGTAAAGAGAATGAAGCAACTAATCATGGGCGAAGAGAAGCTCAAAACATTGTGGATTGAGCTTCTTGAAGGCGGGATGCGATACAAAGTTTATCGCGAGAATGGTTTTCTTGTAGAGAATGCCACCGAAAGATATATTAAATTAAAAAAGAGATATCCCGAATTAACAAACCGTGTTCCGTTATGTCAAATTGCGACATATCTTGGAATTAAGCCTGAGTCTCTAAGCAGAATTCGAAAAGCAATGAAAGAGAGTTGTAGCGATTAAAGAAAATCAGCGATTGCCATGTTTTCTCCTTATTCGTTTCCTTATCCAGAAAAATACCGCAACGCTCACAGGGATGACTATGAAGATTACAAATACGACAACAGATACTCTCCAGTCGATGCCACTACTTGATGACGTTATCTCGTAATCAACAAGTTTGGCATTAATATCACTCATGCTTACACCGGATGCTACTAAAGCGCTCTTTACAGCTTCGCTATTGGAGGTATCAATCTTACTTACTTGACCACTCAACTCCATATCAAGCGTGCTCGGATTCTTGCCGTCATCAATCAGACGAAGCTGGTCATCAAAGGTAGTCAGATATGAACCGTTAAAACCATCAATAGGAACGTAGCACATAACATCATTTGTAACGCTGTCTACTACGGCAATAATATAACACTTCTTGCCATCTGCATTATTATAGCTTCCAACAACCTCAAAAAAAGAAACGCTTACTTCACTTCCCTCATGAGTCTCATAATTAACTGTATTTCGGTTGTATATTTTAATCGTTCCTCTCATGTCAGACTGAATCTTAAGACCAAATAAGACTAACGCAACAAACGTGATAAAAATAAAAAAAGAACGCTTCGAAATGCCACGTAATTTGATATGCCTTGACGATTGCTTATTCCCTTCTTCAGCCATAATAATATCCCCCTCACAAATATCTCCCAGTTGTCTAATCAATTCTAGATGTTTTCTCGATTAATTTCAACAAACATATCTACTTATTAGAAAAGTCCTTCAGTTTATATTTGGCTTTTGAAACTTTTTCTGAACTTAAAGAAAGAAACTATCAAATATCCAATCGCAATTCCTTCCACTATTACACTAATGAATTGCGAAGTCGATAGTCCAAAGATAAAGCCTCTTATCGAGTCGCCCCTTAAGTACTCGTCAGTGAATCTAATTACAGGATATATCGCGAGATAAATCCAAATTAATTTTCCGTACAAGAAAGACTCTTTCTTAAGCCTACCAAGCAAAATCCACAAGACTAAGAAGATAACAATATTAAGCGCCGACTCAAGCAATTGAACCGGGAAACGGCTGACATTGTTGACTTCTGGCGATATCCTGTTGCCATGTGCGATGAAGCCAAATTCGCTTTCGATACCATAGCAGCAACCGCCTAGAAAGCATCCGATTCGAGCAATTGCATGAAATAACGGAATAACTAAGGCCAGGACATCTAGATAGATTTGCTTATCGAGTCTCTTAATCTGAATAACAGCTAGACCAGTAGCAAGACCACCAAACAGGCCTCCGTAGAAAACTGCTCCACCGAATACCCTGATGATAGAGCTTCCCCACTCTTTGAAATTCCGAGCTTCAAATATGTAACGTATAAACTGCCAATTTGTTATACCATATAATAAATGGCTACCCAAAAGAACGCCAAACGTAACGAGAAGAAGAAATACAACGGCATCGTTATCGTCAAGATCTCTCTTACGTATACAAAGGCAAAATACAAAACCACTAAGTAGGCCCCCTAATATCGCCAAGACAGCATAGGTCGAAATACTAATACCAGAAATCATTATATAGGGAAGCATTTATTTACCTCGCAAAACATCACTTAAGTAAAAGTCTAATAGCATTCTCCGAGCTTTGTCAACACAAAGAATGTTTTCCGAGAAATCAAGCATTATCTCGATTCTTTTCGAAAGGGCATGACCATGTCGGTTCTAACGACCATGTGCGATGACCCGGCTGTTGCTAGCTACCGCTCGGAAGTTTTCGAGGATATGCTCAATATTCCTTCTCTACGAAATCAAATGACAGACCTTTTGAAGAGAATTCGAACATTAAAGGACTTCGGCATAATGCGTAAAGAGGTAGGCAAGCAGGCCGGACTTTGGGACTTGATGCATAGAATCGAAGAGATTAGCGAATACATTACATGCGTTGAAGAAATTCGCGATTGCCTGAATAATAACAATGTTAAATCCCAAGGACTTAAGGATTTGAAGGCATACGTGGAGGCTGTTTACTCCAATTCCAGTTTTGACTCCATGAAGAAGGATATCTCCGAGCTCAAGGCGACAACGAAAAGCATTCAAAGTGTAACAATCGGCATTAACTTGAATCCGCGATTCGAGGCCAAAAGCATTGGACTGATTTCCGTCAACGACACACCATTTGTAAACTCTGGTATTGTAAGTAATTTGTCGAGGGCATTATCGAGTAAAGACCAGCTTAACGAGGGTAACGAATGGAATGGCGACATGCACTTCTCGCAAGTAGGTCGCTCTGAAAATCTTCCATTTAAGAATATGCAATCTTTAGCCGGCTTCATGACGATGGCAAGTAATCCTTTCACAACTAGCCAAATGCGCCAGACACTTATTAATGTACCTAACCAAGATAGCGGCACCGAGAGCTTCCCTTACTACGTAAATCAGCTGGCCACAAATCTTCTTAATATTACTGCTCGAAAACTTAAGGACATTCTTGTCAATTATATGACCGTATCAGTAGTCAGCATCGCGAACCTGATTCCTGAATTCATGTACTACATTCACTGCGCCGAATTTGTTGAGAAACTAAGGAGCAAGGGATACAAACTTTGCAGGGCGCAAGCAATCGTCGACAAGGACTTCACGATGAAGGCGGTTGGAGCATACAACATCAAGCTGATTACCAATTCCTCCGAAAATAGCGAATCAATAGTTCCAAACGACTTGGATTTCAGTGACGAACACACCGTATACATTCTAACCGGTGCGAACAGAGGTGGTAAGACCACTTTCACTCAGGCGATAGGACAGCTTTTCGCGCTCGCTCAAGGCGGAATTCCTGTTCCTGCAGAGAGCTTCACCTATGCGCCCGTTGATTGCATCTACACGCACTTCCCTGCTGACGAGGACAAAACGATGGATCTTGGAAGGCTTGGCGAGGAATGCCAGCGATTCAAAGAATTGTTCACGAATTGCACAAGTTCGAGCTTACTGCTCCTCAATGAGACCTTCTCGACCACTTCTTTTGAAGAGGGATACTATATAGCGAAAGATTCCGTTAGAGCCATCCTTGCTCGAAAAATTCGAACAATTTACAACACACACATGCACAAGATAGCGCGCGACATCGACGAGCTGAATTCTTCCGTGGATTCTAAAGCCAAGGCTGCGTCACTAATCGTAAAAACCGACGGTGGCAAGCGTTCCTTCGAGATCGTGGTTGCAAAACCTGAAGGTCAGTCATATACTAATGACATTGCAAGCAAGTATGGAGTTACATACGATCAGCTTACGAAGAGCAATTAAGAATCTATCCGCGGGAGGCATTTTGCAAATGAGCGCAATCAGCATTGAGACAAAAGAAATAACTAATCAGAAAGAAATCGACGAGGCAGTTAACCTCGTCACGGAAGTCTTCATGCAATATGAGGCGCCAGATTATTCGCAGGAAGGCGTGGATAACTTTTTTAAGACCGCATTATATGATGCTGACTTCATGAAAAGCCTTACTATCTACGGCGCATACGAGGGGCAAACGCTTGTAGGTGTCGTTGCAACACGAAGCGAGGGCAGGCACATCGCTTTGTTTTTCGTTGATGGCGCGCACCACAGGAGAGGAATTGGAAGAATGCTTTTCGAGGAGGTTAAGAAGAATGCTCCGACCAAAGAAATAACCGTAAATTCTTCGCCCTTCGCAAAGGATTTCTACCATCGCTTGGGATTCATAGATATGTCCGAAGAGCAAACCGTTACAGGAATCCGTTTCATCCCGATGCAGTACATAATGGCTTAAGATTGCTCGAAAAGTCCTGCGCATAAGGCCATGCTGGCTAGAGACAAAAGCTCAATAGAAGGTCCATAACTGAAAAACTACTTTTCTTCCCATATTAGTGGTTTCCTTTATTAATCATACGTCAGTAGGTTCCATAGGAATCTTCTCTATCTCTAAATACATCTTATCCATCAACTTGATTAGCTTTGAACACCGTTCTTTATCCTTTAGTGGAGACAGATTTTTGCGAAGATCGGATATTCCATATTGCTTTGGATTCTGATTGACATCAATAATATCCCTTATCTTGTCAAACTCTGGTAGCATTTCGTTAACTACTCTTACAATTTCGTCGTCATTAATGGCTAACAATCTGTCTATCTCTTTCTCTGTTTCACCCGAAATTTTGCTTAACTCAAAGTTCCTTTGCAGATACTTATTCGCCTTAGGCTTGTAGCAATATTGGGGGTAGTTCTCCGTATCACCCAGATACAAGTACGTCTCTATAGATTTGAGTTCCGCTTGATAGAATTTTACATACTCTTGCATATAGTCTTCGGTAATTCCATTCTGACCCTGTAATACATAAGTCCCGCATTTGAAATATAGAAATATCCCAATATTATCAGACCGATGCCTACAACAACGTCTACATAGTGCAAGATTCTTAATGACCTTGGTGGTTGCATCAGTTCTTGAGTTTCATTGTTTCTCTCATTATCCATATGTTACCTCTTTACTTACTATTGTTATATTTAACTATACGAATTTAGCTTCGGTTCGCTTTCAAGAAGTTTTCGCTCGTAGCCTTCAAAATGCTCAATGATAAAGTATCTACATCGCGTAAAATCAGATTGATTATCAAGAAAATCTCGGATTTTTTCGACATATGCCTTCTTCTCAGCATTTGATCGCTTTCTATATAATTTACTGCATCTTGCGAAGTTGATTTTTCTAATATTCTTCGGATTGTGCAGATATACTTTAGTTCCATCAGACATTATATGAGATATGAACCACGGATCCTCATCGCTTCTATACTTTACTACCAGCGGTAGAGGATATTCTATTGAAACTGCCATGATTCTTTCCTTGTTCGAATAGAAAAATTCCGTAAACTCCATATCATCGCAGTCGTTTCTAGTGATCTTAAATATTGCAGGTGTTTTGGAGCGAAAAAACATTCCTTTGAGACTTTCTCGATAATGTACGCTACCCATAATAGATGCAAAGAAGTAAAAAACTGAAACACCCGCATACACAAATGTCAATTCTCTTTCACTGCCAACACTTCGCATTAGTGTGCAATACAATAAAATAAGTAGAGCATCCGACATGATGAAAGTGTCATTACGAGTAATTATTGCTAAAGTACCAGCTATCAACAACTGAAGTGATTCCAAAGTACTTACACCTTCAGAAATACTAATCTTCTTACCATGATACGAAGCCAAAATGACTACGAATATGGCCAAGAGAATAGAAGCAATTCCAATTACTAGCTTAGCCGTAGCACCAAAGCTATCACACATCTTCACCTTAATCTTTGGCTTTGCTCTACTATTGATGGTTAGCAATACTATTACACTAGTACACACCGACAATGCGATAATGCAGATCACTATACCTAGTGTCTCATGCAAATTCGCATTTCCACATGCAAACCAACAAATTAACAGACATAGAAACAATGCACTGGTTTTTAATGGTTTAACTAAAGTAGAATCATTACTATTCTTTGTCTTCATCAGGCACCTCAATTCTAGAAACCTCAGAAATCATTTCTATTGTACTAACTATTGTACTAACTGTTGAAGGCGGAGTCTGAAAAACTAATGTCTCTTCTTGGATTGCATTCCATATTGAAGATATAGATACATCTTTATCGAATGCTAAAGATAAGGCCCACCCTTCAACCATAGTGTTTGTTGTATTAGTTACATCAACATTAGCTTGAACTGTACTGCCCCAAGAACTTACCTGTGTGTAAGTAACTTTTAGATTGGCTGAACTTGTCTCAACAGAGTCGGCACTAACTTTGAATAATGGAATTGCACCGACTACTACCGATATTACAATCAGCATACTAACAATCTTTAACCAAGACTTACACTTACTCATTTCTGACACCTCATCGAATTCGTAAATTTACACATTTGTAACAATTTCATCCTAGAGAATAGTACTACTTAGTAAAGAAAACAATATCGAATCATAAGAAAGATACAATTCCGTGGACCACTTCTCATTATATTAGGATGGATATCCCTAGACTAAGCTATGAAAGTATATATGAGAAAGGCCCATACCTAGAAGATAGGTATGGACCATTATAAATGCAAAAATCTTCACGTAAATTTATTGCGCACGTTCAACCTGAATATCCGTAATGATGAACCCTAAGTCATAGGAATCATCAAAGTCAAAGGTTACGGTTATTGTAGCTATATCTCTTACCGGAGCGAAGCGCCCATTGGGGAGATGTTCACCATATGATGAAGGAACCCAATAGACATAGTAAGTGCAAGAAGTATCATCGGAACTTAATATTGAACAATCTGATATATAATCATAACGTCCTTCTTCTACGTTTGTGTCAGTAATCTCAACTTCTATTTCGGACATATCGCAGAACTCATACTGTAACGAAGCGTAACTCTCGTCATATCGCATAACATATAAATCGTCACTCGTGCCTGGAACCAATTCCATGATTTCTTCCGCGCTTGTATCCTGACCAAATAGGAAATGCATCGCTTGTACTAAGTAGAGTAACTGATTCTCATCCTCCTCTCTATGACAATAATCAAATAGAAACAATCTACTGGATACTCTGTTATCAATATCCAATGCATGAATTAAATCCGATGTATATAGCATTTCCAGCATCATGATTTCATCGAATTCCTGATATTCACGCAGATAAATATGGTTCTCGTCATCAAAATAGTAGTACATACTCCATACCAGAAGAAGTGTCTGACCAACATCCCAATACATCTCTTCTCGAGATAATCCTTCAGGAATCGAGACTGACTCGCAGGTAATCGATGATTCAGTCTCGCTAGAAGTCGAAGGTGTTATTTCTAATGAAGTAGTAGAAGTTTCACTTACTTCTGAAGTCTCAGTAGATATCGAAGATGAATCCCCTGAATTTGTGCTCTCCTTTATGGTATTACATCCTGAAAAAAAGATAGATATACATAATACTAGAATAACAAAATAGTATCTTTTCATCCTTCATCCCTCCAAATCCAAACTATCCGTTGACTATTTCATCATAACTAAGGTTCTAGCTATACTATTTACACTTGTCGCAGATTCATTTTGAATCGCTTTTCGCCATGTATTTATAATGTCATAGCCAAAACTATAAGGTTTTCAAAATACCCACGTCTTAACGTAATATCACCGCGAAGGATACGTGTCCCACGTCACCAGTTCGATTAGCTTCGAAGCAAATGCATATATCGGCATCATCTGCAAATACACCAAAATTTTCGGTCATGTTATGAGGAGAAGCATTTGTATCATCTATTCCTGCCACGAGAGTGCCTTGTCCTTCTCCTATTATCGAGTAGGTAAAATCATCACTACCTCCACCAATCTGTATAACTTCAGTCAAAGTAA
>RRZU010338552.1_pt1 | contig 16323 bp, 16 predicted proteins | sample 2165561 | NCBI WGS metagenome assembly RRZU01 (sample SAMN10456909, study PRJNA506462) | wastewater metagenome | isolation source: wastewater sludge | place: USA: Moscow, Idaho
CATAGTTTACTTTAAAACTATGGGGTAAAATAATTTTCGAAATCATCTTAGAGAATTAATCTTTTCTTCGATGTTTCCACCAAAGACATACGATCCTGCGACAAGAATATCACAGCCTGCATCTTTTGCTAAAGGTCCAGTGTCTCCATTGATACCACCATCGATTTCAATGACATACTTATAATTATTAGACAATCTTAAATCTTTTAAGTCTCTAACTTTATCTAACATATCTACCATAAATGATTGACCACCAAAGCCAGGCTCTACTGACATTACTAAAACTAAGTCAACCTGATTTAATAAGGGCTCAATTTCCTTGATAGAAGTATTTGGTTTTACTGATATTCCCACTTGAGTATCTCTCTCTTTAATCATCTTAATAATTGATTCTGCTTCCGTAAGATCTTCTACAGCTTCGATGTGGAAGGTAATTAAGTCTGCACCAGCATCCATAAACCATGTTGCTACTTCTCTTGGATTAGAAACCATAATGTGTACATCACAAAATAAATCAGACGCTTTTTTAATGTCTTCTAATATTTTAGGACCATATGAAAGGTTTGGGACAAAGTGTCCATCCATTACATCAAAATGAATCCAATCCGCATGTTTGTTTATTTCTTCCATTTGTTTATCAAAATTTGTAAAATCTAAGGACAACACTGATGGTGATATTTTAATCATTAATAATACCTCTTTCTTTTATCATCTATTTCATTATAAAACTTAACATAATTATCATATCTCTTTTGAGCAATATCACCATTTTTTAAAGCTTTAAGAACTGCACAACCGGGTTCGTTAATATGGAAACAGTCTCTAAATCGACACTGTTCACTGTATTTTAAGAATTCATTCATACTGTCTCTTAATTCTTCTTTATCTAAAACTGTTAAATCAATCTTTGAAAAGCCTGGTGTGTCTGCGACCCATCCATTTTTTATTGGCATAAACTCGACATGACGGGTCGTATGCTTCCCACGACCTAAAGCCTCACTAATATCTTGAGTTTTAATTTCAAAGTCAGGATTGATACGATTTAAAAGTGTCGACTTTCCTACCCCACTTTGACCACTTAAGACTGAAAACTTATATTCCAATAGATTTTCTATTTCGGAAGTTTCATAGTTCTTTCCACTTAAGATAAGATCATATCCTGCATCTTGATAATCTTTGATGTCTTGGTGAATGGCATCACCATCTTCTAAAAGGTCATACTTACTCACCACAATAATCGGTTTAATGTGATGATAATGTGCCATAACGAGCATTTGGTCAACAAGTGATACTGAAAAATCAGGACGTTTTGCAGACATTACAATTAACATTTGATCAATGTTCGCAATTGGTGGTCTACCTAAATCGTTATATCGATCGTGTATGTTTACGATAACATACTTACCCTCTCGTATTTCAAGATCGACAATATCTCCTGCTTTAGGCGACATTTTTAATCGCATTTTACCGCTGATAATGGTATCCACAAGTTCTTGATTTTCTAACATTACTTTATACTGATTTGAAATTAGTTTTATAATTCTTCCTTGCATTATTCGTCCCCACTGTTTGGTTTTTCATCTGGCTTCTCTGTAGGTTTTTCTTCCACAGGTTTACTCTTCTCTTCTGCATAATAATGAATCACAATTGGTGTTGTCCCGTTATGGACATACAGAGAGTTTCTGCTTGGTGTCGTGTACTCAACAATATTCTTTCGATCGCCTTGAGCAATTTGATTGTTACCATCAGTGATTGGATCAAGTCTAACAAGTGCTCCCATGCTTTCTAAGAGCGCCTGTGCCTCATAAATATCCATGCCATAGATTGAAGCAGGAATCGTAAACTCAACTTGTTTGACGACTGTAAACTTCACTTCTGTCGAAGTCTTCGGATTCATCTTCGTACCTTCCGCAATACTTTGCGTTAATATTGAGCCTGCAGTGTAACTCGAATTTTCAACATACTCTACTCTAATAATTAAGTTTCGATGTTGTGCTTCTAAATTTGAGCGAACTACGTCGATATTATCTCCAATATAATTTTCAAACGTGAAGTACTTACCTTCTGAAATCACAAGATCAATCTTGCTTCCTTTGTCAGCCATGTCTCCTTTTTTAGGATCTTGACTAATTATTTTATCCTTATCAATAAGATCATCCAATTCATAAGTTATCTTACCGACCTCAAAACCTTCTTCTTCAAGCTTCTCTTTAGCCGTTTCAAGTTCTAGTCCTACAAGGTCAGGCACTTGCTTCTCTTCAACTTTCGCTTTTCGAAGTAAGAAGAAGCCTCCAATTAAACTTAAAACAATTAAGGAAGAGACAACCGCAATAATAATCTTCTTTTTTCGATTATCTTCTTTCTTCTCTTTTACATGATCTATTGATTCAATAACCTTCGTTTCATCATGTTCTTTGGGAACAATGACTTCCATGATTTTTGTTTCATTCAATCGTTCTTCATCAAGAACAGTATCTAAATCTTCCAGCATGTCCATGGCACTACTGTATCTTAGTTCTCTATTTTTATAAGTTGCCTTGATAATTGTATTCTCGATAGATTGAGGAATACTCGGGTTAAATTCACGAATATTTGGAATTGGCTCGTTAATATGTTTCATTGCAATTTGAATTGCCGTATCCCCTTTAAAAGGCACACTCCCTGATAAAAGTTCATAAAAGACAATTCCAAGTGCATAAATATCACTTTGATACGTAGCCGTTTCACCTCGTGCAAGTTCAGGAGCTAAATAATGAACACTCCCCATAACCGTTTCTTTTTGGGTTAAGTGCAAGGCATTTTGTGCTAAAGCAATACCAAAGTCCGTAATAATAACACTACCGTCACTCTTAATTAAAACATTTTGAGGTTTAATATCTCTATGAATAATTTGGTTGCGGTGCGCTTCGGCAACTGCTCCAACCAATTGTTTCATAATATAGATAACTTCCTCTTTATACAATCCACCACGTTCAATAATTAAATCTTTTAACGTTTTTCCATCAACATATTCCATCACAATATATTGTCTAGAATCATATTCCCCAATATCATAAATTTCAATAATGTTTGGATGTGATAGTTTTGATACTGCCACCGCTTCATGTTTAAATCTTAAAAGAGAAACTGCGTCATTTGAGAGTTCGTTTCGTAATATTTTAATTGCGACATTACGTTCTAAAAGGATATCAAAAGCTAAGTAAACATCAGCCATACCTCCCTGACCAATCAATTTAATTACTTCATACCTTTTCGCAATAACGACTCCCTTATTCACTAAATCTTCCTCCTAAATCAATGATTATAACTGTAGTATTATCATAACCTCCTGCATCATTCGCAGCTTTTATTAATTTCGATAACATTTCTTCTATTGAAATATCTTCTTCTAAAACACTAAAGATAAGTTCCTTTGATACATAGCCTGACAAACCATCGCTACAAAGAAGAATCTTATCTGCATGTTTTAAATTAAAAATGTCAACTTTCAGATTACTCACCACGCCCAACGCGTTCGTTAAAATATTTCTCTGTGGGTGTGAAAAAGCATCATCTGCTTCAATTTGTCCTGTTCGCACAAGATCATTGACAAGACTATGATCTGTTGTGATTTGTTTTAAATGATCGTTATACAAGACATACGCTCTACTGTCTCCGACATTAGAGATAAGTATTTCATCGTTGACAAACAATGCACCTACGAGCGTTGTCCCCATACCTTCAAAGTCAGAATTTGTTAAGGTTTTAGAAAACACTTCATCATTTGCCTGATGTAGCAGTTTCTCAAGCCACAATTTTGCACTTGCAACTGTATTAAAACGTTCTGTAGTAACAAACGCCTCTCCAATATATTTGATAACGAGAAGGCTCGCAACATCCCCGGCCTTAGCACCACCAATACCATCACACACTAAAGCAAGTGTGTTACCACCCTTGTTTTCTGCGATTAAATAATTGTCCTGATTCATTGATCTGACAAGACCAATATCACTACGACCTGCAATTTTCATCTTATTACCTCTCTTTTTGTGCTCTTAATTGTCCAATTACCTCTCTTTTTGTGCTCTTAATTGTCCACATGCTGCTTCAATATCATCACCATGTTTTGCTCTTAACGTTGCCTTAACACCGCGTTTTGTGAGCATATCATAAAACTTCAGGGCATCGATATCTGAGGCCGACTTAAAATCAGCTTCATCAACACTGTTGTAAGGAATCAAGTTTACATAAGCATTTCTTCCTCTAACAATATCCGCTAATTCTTGAGCACATTGTGCCGTATCATTAACGCCTTTTAATAAAATATATTCAAAAGTAATACGACGATTACTCTTCTCACTATAATAATCTAATGATTTCAAAAGTTCTTCTAAAGGATACGCCTTATTAATTGGCATGATCTTATCTCTTAAGTCATTATTCGGAGCATGCAATGAAATTGCTAAATTATATTGATAGTTTCCATCAGCGAACTCATAAATTTTAGGCACAACCCCACACGTACTTACCGTTATTCTTCGAGATCCTATTTCAAGACCGAGATCACTGTTAATAATTTCCATGAATTTAATAATATTGTCATAGTTATCAAACGGTTCTCCGATTCCCATAATAACAATATTTCGAACACGGTCTTCACTTAAATCTAATTCTTTTTGTACGTATAAAACTTGTGACACCATTTCTGAAACCGTTAAACTACGAACTTTCTTTAAAAGTCCGCTCGCACAGAATTTACAACCCATCGCACATCCTACTTGTGAGGTTACACAAACACTCTTACCATAATCATTATTCATTAAAACTGTTTCAATTAAATGACCATCACTTAATTCAAATAAGAATTTGATTGTTCCATCACTTGCAACTTGTTTCTCAACTTCTTTTAAACTTGTAAGTGTAAAATCTTCTTCGAGCTTAGCTCTAAAATCTTTCGCTAAATCTGTCATTTCATCAAAGCTATTCACTCTTTTTTTATAGAGCCACGTAAAAAGTTGTTTCGCACGAAACTTCTTCATACCTTGTTCTATTAAGTATTGTTCCATATCATTTAATGTATATTCATATATATCTTTCATAATCTCACCATTTCCAAAGTTCTACTATAACTATTCTACTGAAAAAGCCCAATTAATTCAATTTTTTCAAGTGTGCAATATAGAAACTATCACTATCATTTTCAAAACCAAATATTGTTTTTTCATCAATCAATTCAAAATTAGGGTATTTCTTTAATAAGTTCTTAATTTGCCCCTCATTTTCTTTTCGATTTAGTGTACACGTCGAATATATTAAATCGCCGTTCACTTTTACCATGTTTACGGCACTGTCAATGATTTCTTCTTGTACCAGTACAATGGCATCAACATCTTCTGGTGTCGTATTTATTTTTATTTCAGGTTTGTTTTTCATAACACCAAAGCCCGTACAAGGGACATCAAGTAAAACTTTATCATACGAATTCTCTTCCAAGATGTCTTCAAGATGACGCGCATCCTGAGTATAAACTTTAATGCTCTTTAATTGAAGCTTACGTGCTCCATCCTTAATAAGATTTGCACGGGTTTCATGCAACTCTACTGCATCGAGGATTCCTTCATCATTTCTTAAACTAGCAATATGAAACGCTTTACTCCCTGGAGCACTACAAGCATCAAGGACCTTGTCTGAAGGATGAGCATTGACAACATGAGCTACTTGTTGGCTTGCGGCATCTTGCACGCTCACGTAACCCTTTTTGAAATACTTAGTCTCAAAAATATTCTTGGAATAGTAGACTTCTTCTGAAGACAATGTTCCTTCACTAAAATCAGGATCCTTTAATAAGTCGATTTTCGATATTTTGTGAGTATTAACACGAAGGGTAACGCGATCTTTCTTTAGATTATCTTTAAGTAAAAGAATTGTTTTTTCAGTTCCATAATGTGCTTCCCACATCTTGGTTAACCAAAGAGGATTACTGTATTTGATTGAGAGATCTTCGATGCTCTCATCGAAGGTTCTCATTCCTTCTTTTATAAATCGCTTTAATACCGCATTCGTAAGTCTTGTATACTTTCCATACTCAAGTTCTTTACTGATTTCAACGAGATTATTCACAATCGCATAATTTGGGATATTATCAATATAAAGAAGCATATAAATGCCCAAATCCAACAAAACACTGATTTCTTTGTCTAAGTCATCTTTAACAAAATGACGCCATCCTTCTCGAACGAGACGATAATTTCTTAATGTTCCATAAACGAGTTCAGTAATAAATGCCGCATTATAGTCTTCATCCAAATGCTGCATTAGTAAATTAGCGTACGCTTTTTCATTTACTGTTTTATTAATAATATGAAACGCTTCTTTTGTGTTTTTCATTATTCAACCTCCATTGGGTTAACATCTACCTGTATTCTCACACTTTTTAAATCACCAAGTATTTTTTCATGTACGTCTGTGTATTCATCAATCAAAGATCCAAAATCATGAGATCTTAAAATGAATTGTCGACGATGAAATCGATTAATTTTCAATAAACTGCTTGGGCCAAGCGTATCAAAACTTTTCTCTCTCAAACGTTCTTGCATGACTTGCGTTTTTTCATCTAAGAGTTCTTCATTTTGAGAGCTCAAGATAATTTTTATTAGATACGTGTATGGCGGATAATTCGCAAGGTGTCGATACTTCATTTCTAAATTAAAGAATCTGATGTATTCATCCTCACAGGCGAGTACAATGGCATAGTGCTTTGGGTCAAAGGATTGAACGATTAACTCGCTTGCAAGATCACCACGTCCTCCACGGCCAGACACTTGATTAATCAAATTAAATGTATCTTCAGTTGAACGATAACTGTTTCGAGCCAACATTGCGTCTGCATTTAATACTGCAACTAAGGTTACGCGATGAAAATCTAAACCTTTCGCAATCATCTGAGTCCCAAGCAGGATATCACCTTTCTCACCAAACTCATCTAACAAGCGTTCATGACTTCCTTTTTTACTCACCTGGTCACGGTCCATACGAACAACGTGAGCCTGTGGGAAAAACTTATTTAATTCTTGTTCAACTTTTTGTGTTCCAAATCCTGAATAATCAAACTTTTGAGAGCCACAATGATCACAAGTAACGGGCATCTTTTGAACAATACCACACATGTGACATTGAAGCATCTTATCATCTCGATGATAACTCATCGAAATATCACAATTCGGACACATCTTCACTTCAAAACACTCAGAACACGTAAACACGGGTGCATAACCTCTTCGGTTTAATAAAATAACGACTTGTTCATGCTTCTCTAATCGTTCGTGAATCGCTTGTAACAAAGGATTTGTCAAAATGTTCGATCCACCTGCGTACAATGTTTTTTGAGTGTCAATAATCTTATATTCAATCTTCTGATGTTTCCCTATTTTATGAGGAAGTTCTAAAAGATGATAATGTTTACGATATGCTTTAGCATAACTTTCTAAAGAAGGAGTCGCACTCGCCAGTAACACCTTAGCATGATGATGTTTCGCACGTTCAATCGCAACATCACGAGCATGATATCGTGGTGAATTATTATGTTTGTATGATTTATCATGTTCCTCATCTAATATAATCAAGCCAATATTATCAAAAGGCATAAATATACTACTTCGGGTTCCAACTGTTAACTTCACTTTCTTTTCGTTAACACGTTGATACTGTTCATATTTTTCTTGATCATTAAGTTGTGAATGATAAATCGCAACACTGTCCCCAAACCTACTTTTTACACTTCGAATCATTTGCGGTGTCAATGATATTTCGGGAACTAAAATTAATACTTCTTTATCTTGTTTTAAGTATTCCTCAGCTAACTGTAAATAAATTTCAGTTTTCCCCGCGCCTGTAACACCATGTAAAAGATAAACTAAATCATCACTGGCTAAAAACTCATCAAATACAGATTGTTGATCTTGTGTCAGTTGAAGATGTTCAAACACTTCTAAATCTTCCGCTTCATAACGTGCCTCAACTTCTTCTTTTAGGATGATCCCTTTCGCATCCAATCGATTCAGCATTCCATTTTTAAACTTTTTATTAAAGTCCACTTGTTTCATCGGTTCATGAGCTTTTAAATAGTCAAAAGCCTTGCGTTGTAGTTTTGTAAGGTCTTGATCATGATCTTTAGTCCTCACATAAATTTCCATCTTTGCCTTCATCGCATTTTTATTCGGTCTTAGTTTTGATGGTAACATCGTGGACAGACAATTTATAAGAGGAGAAATTGTATTCTTTTGAATAATTTTCCCCAAATTCAAAAGTTCTTCATTGAGGATGACAAAATTATCCAAGACTTCTAATACTGGTAGTATTTCAAAACCAAGCATCTCGTTGTAATCTTCTAAGCTTAATTCCATTACTTTCACACTTAAAACAATACCCACAATTTGACGATTATTAAAACTGACAAGAACACGTTTACCACGCTCAACAGTTTCATCATCACTATAGTAAGTAAAAGTACGATCGATGCGATAAGCACCATATTCAATTAAGACGTCAACAAGTAACATTTAAGCCCTCTTTTCTCTTATCTATTATACATGAAAAATAGATAGTCATGACAACTATCTATTTTTGATACGATATGAATCTTTTGGATTAACAGTAACTGTAATTTCTGATAAGTTTACTGGCATTTGTTTGTGTTTCATTAAGAGTTTGAATTCTTCAGGAATTCCTAACCATTGTCCATTACTGTAACCAAGACCCCAACCACGATCATAACATTGTGGAAAGAGATATGTTGTATCATCTTCTGAAAACATGATTCGATTACGATGTTGGCCGCGTCGAGAACTTCTGCTCGTACTTCGTTGAGATGTTGAAGCGCGATCTCTAGTATTCGTATGACTGCGATATTCACTACTAGAATCTTTAGCATAGGAAATGCTATCGAGTGCACAGCGTCGACTATCAAACGGACTTAAATAATAGTAGTCAATGGTAACAGTTCCCTCTTTTTGGTTTTCATCTTCGTTAATGATGACATCATCTTGTCTTCTAAAGTTAAAACTATCATCATAGTCACCTTCTAAGTAATCATAGTCACCATCAATGTAATCATCGAAGTCAAAGTCAATCCAGGTACTGTTGAAAACTTCTAAATATTCTGTTCCAACTTCTTCGAAAGAAAATTGTGTTGAAAATGATTCACTCGGAAAGTTCGCAACATTCTCTTGTACATCATATGGCTTCAAGGATGCAAATTCTAGAGCGGTAACAACCCCTCCCGCAACCATAATAGAAATTCCAATTGCGATAACAATAATTCCTTTTCTCATTAGTTTTTACCTCCTACAAATTTAATAAATACAATCGTAAAATAATAGTAGACAAAAAGTCCGCCAAACACAACAAGACTCAATCCAATACTTCCATAGCCCATAACTGTAGCGTACAGAAGCATCACAAACCCTATCCCCATGAGTACTCCTAAGACGAGTCCAGGAATGAGTAAGATCGCAACAAAGACTCTAATGATATTCATGTTAAAATCGACGATCTTTTTTGAAAAACTCTTTTCTTTCTTAGGCTTTGGGATGTCCATTTTTGCTGTTCTTTGTGTTGTCGTCTCATTCATATCGACTGTTTTTTTACTTTCTTGATTCATAGTCATATTTACTGAATCGGTCTTTACCCTCATATCTTGAGCATCAATAACTTCTGGATTTACAATTTCAACATCAGGTTTAACATCTTTTATATTTGAATCCTCATTGAAGTTAGACTCATTATTGAACTTATGACTCGGCTCTTGTTTTTGAAAATTTGATTGTGCTTCATCTTGATCTTCGTTATTTAAAACTCGCTCTTTCGCAAACCAATAGAAAATCGATAAGCTAAGACTTGTTGTAAGCACGATTCTTATAATGTTTATAACAAAACGAATGATGCTCGTTAAGAAATATGGTCGAAAGTAGAATGCTGCAGAAAAACTTCCAAGAAGACTTCCAATAACGCTGTTAATAATCCCAACCGCAAGACAAGCGACTAAAAACTCTACAATGATACCAATAATTTCTCCAGATGATCGTTTCATAATTGACGCCGCAATACGGTTAATAAAATCCATCGATGTATTTAAAATATGTTTTAGTCTATTTTCGAAGTTTTCAAAATCACGTTCGTTTCGATTAATCTTATAAGCATCCAGTAAATCGTTGACTAAATCATCCAAATCACCAAAATCCGCAATAGCCTCTTCCTCACTAACGCCCTCTTTTACTCTCATATCAATGTGTTGAAGATATTCAGCTAAAATTTCATCAATCTCTTCTTCTTGAAGAATTGATAACTTATCTCTTAAATATGCTTCAAATTTACTCTTATTCATGTTCAATGTCCTCCTTAATAAATTGATTGACATTTTGTACAAAGGAATTCCATTCCTCTAACAGTTGTGCTGTATACTCCATGCCTACTCCTGTAAGTCGATAATACTTACGAGGGGGGCCCTCATTTGATTCTTTTAAATATGTGTCGAAATACTTTTCATTAGTTAGCCTTCTCAACAAAGGATAAATCGTCCCTTCATTAACATTGATGACTTTATTGACCTCATTGACGAGTTCATAGCCATACATATCTTCTTTACGGATTGTTAATAAGACGACTAACTCTAGTACTCCTTTTTTAAATTGTGTATTCATAAGTACCTCCGCACTACTATACTATACCGACTACTGTACAATGTCAAGTACTAAGTATACTAAAGTACTAAGTATACTAAAGTACTAAGTATACTAAAGTACTAAAAAAGATAAACTACTGTTTATCTTTTGTTGTTTTTACATTTAATTTATTCAAATCTTCAAAGAATTTCGGATATGATTTATCGATTGCAGATGCACCATATATGCTTACTGGATGCTCTAAAGTACTTGCTAGTATTGATAAGGCCATAACGATCCGGTGATCATTGTGACCGATTAAGCAGTCCACTTTATTAAATTTATCTAAGCGATGGATGATCACGCTATTCTCAAATATTTCTATATGAGCTCCAAACTTTCTTAATGCTTCACTCATTGCTTCAACTCGATCAGACTCCTTTATCTTAAGGCGCTCAGTATTTTCTAAGACGAGAAATGACTCACTAAAGAGCCCAAGAACAAAAAGTATTGGACCTAAGTCCGGAGTGTGTTTTAAATCCACGAGACCGCTTTTAATGTTTCCCTTAGAAACAGTATAAGAATTATTGTTCAAGCTTACGTTTACACCTAAGTTTTTAAGAATGTTAAAAATTTCGATATCCCCTTGAGAAGAGTTTGGATTTAAATTATTAATGGTAACAGTATTGTTGATTGCACCGAGTACTGCAAAAAAGGCTGCTTGAGAAAAATCTCCTTCAATTTTAACATTTGAACTCTGATACGTTTGATCTGAGTCGCATGATAAGCCTTTTATATTAATCCCAAACTCTTTCATAAGATCCTTCGTTAAATCAACATATGGTTTTGATTGAAGTTCATTGACTACTGTAATTTTAGATTCTTTATTTAAGAGTGGAAGGACAAAAAGTAAACCACTTATAAATTGACTGCTGACACTCCCATCAACGCGATAGTCACCGAGCTCTGGAAATCCTTCAATAAGTAAATGATCCTTGTTTCTTACAAATGTTTTATGATGACTTTGATATAACTCTTCATAAACACTTAAGTTTCGATTAAGTAGCGTGACACTTCCTTTGAATATCACACGTTTCGCTCTTATCGATGCAAGAGGAATTAAAAATCGTAAAGTGGATCCTGATTCATGTGCATCAAGGACGACCTCATCAAGCTCTTCATCTTTAAAGCCATCAACGATAAGCACATCATCGTTAACGGTAATATGAGCACCAAGTTTTTGAAGACAGCTTACCGTTCTAAAAATGTCGTCATTCATTGAAACATTACTGACTATGGATTGTCCTTTAGATAAGGCGGCACAAATTAAGGCTCGGTGTGTATAACTCTTACTTCCAATAATATCAACAGCGCCCCTAGACTCACTTGGATGTATCATGACATTCATCATAAGGCCTCCAAATACTTAAATGCAGTGATATACCCCTGTATCCCTTCATTAACAACACTATAGATACAAGCATCTTTAATATAATTTACTTTTCTAAAGTCTTCACGATTGTATACATCTGAAATATGAACCTCCACTGTTGGAATTGTGATTGCCTTAAGGCAATCATAGAGAGCAATGCTCGTATGAGTATATGCTGCGGGGTTAATAATGATTGCATCATAATTATTGTAGTGCTCTTGAATAAAATCTAAAAGTTCTCCCTCATGATTGCTCTGAAATAATAAGACATCATGATTATGAGCACAAGCATAATCCCTAATCAAGTTATTTAAATCAGCAAAGGTTTCAGTTCCGTAAACCTCCTTTTCTCGAATTCCGAGTAAATTTATGTTTGGACCATTGATCACTAATATTTTCATAAGATGACCTCTAAGATCTTATCGACAACATCACTAATCGTTTGATCATTTGTAACAGTGGTGTCTGCGGATTGTTTATAGATTTCATAGCGTTCATTATAGATTTGCTTTAATTTGTTTTTATCATTACTTAAGGGCCTATCTGAGGCGCTTTGAAGTAAGTTTAGTGGTCGATCAATAAAGACTGTCTTTCCATTAAACTTTAAGTACTCTACATTCTTAGAATCTAAAACACTTCCACCACCACTTGCAATTACAAGCGAGCTTTCCTCACTAATTCTTCTGATGATTGATGATTCTACTTCTCTAAAATACGTTTCCCCTTCTTGTGCAAAAATCTCAGGTATGCTTCGTTTTTCTTGGTTCACAATCAATTCATCGACATCATAAAACTTTCGATTCAAGCGTTTTGAAAGTTCCTTTCCAATCGTTGTTTTACCAGCCGTCGGCATCCCAATCAATACTATATTTTCTTTTTCATTTAATAATTGTTCAAAAATCTCATAAGCAGCCTCTTCATCAATTAGAACATCTCTAAATAATTCACTGCTAGAAATTGCTTGTGATGATAACATAAAGAGCCCCCCAAAAGCTTTCTTATTTAATGATAAGGCATCACTGATAAACTTTGTCCGAATCGGATTGTAAATAACGTCAAGAGCACATTCTAATTGATTAAATTTCGAGACGTCCACAAGAGATTGGTAAACAGTTCCCTTAACGCCAACTGGTGTTGTGTTAATGATAATTTGCGAGTCTAAAACTGATTCTAAATTTTCATAATTAACCGACGTTGTTCTTCCGATATTATTCACTTCTTTTGGATTATGTAGAGACAAAACTTGTTTAACAGATTCCGCGGTATTTCCAGTCCCTAATATTAAAACTTTCTTATCCTCTAAATCAACATCATGATATGTTAATGAATGGTCAAAGCCAAGAATATCAGTATTATATCCATAAAGTTTTCCATCTCGATTTACAATCGTATTAACTACTCCCAATCGTTTCGCCACATCATCTATCTCATCCAAGTAATCAATAACTTTACTTTTATAAGGAATCGTTACATTTATTCCTTTGAAGTTTTTCTCCTTCATAAACACTTCGAATGCTTTCTCATCGAGATCAAACAGTTTATAGTCATAGCCTAATTTCTTGTGAATTTCCGGTGAGTAACTGTATCCAATATTATGTCCTAAGAGTCCAAACATGAATCTTTCCCCCTTTGTATCATAATGCCATAACGCATGCTGTAAAGGTCTACTAGTGCACAGGCAACCATACTGTTGACAACAATAGGTATTCTTGTAAAGATGCTGCTATCATGTCTTCCAGCTATTTTAATCGTATTATTTTCTTTATGTTCTGTATCAACACTTCTTAATTCTTGGTAAATGGTCGGGGTCGGCTTTACGACAGAGTTGATTATGATCGGCATCCCTGTTGAAATTCCACCTACAATACCCCCGTTATGATTTGAATAGGTTCTTATTGTATTTTCTTCATAGTAATATTCATCAGCAACATCACTTCCTAAATGGTTTTTAAAATCAAATCCCGTTCCAAATGAAACACCTTTAATCGCAGGAATACTCATGATATAGTGTGCGAGTGTTGCATCTAATTTATTGAAGAAAGGTTCCCCAATACCTGGTTCTACATTTAAAATAACAGTTTCAAGATGTGCCCCGAGTGAGTCTTGATCATCCTTTACTTCAGATATTGTTTTTAAAACATAGTCTTCAAACTCAGAATTAATAATCGGTAATTTATTTTCATTCATCGCCTTTATTTGTTCCTCGACATTGTCAAATTTATCATCTTCTCTATCCATTACTTGAGAGATGTGTGTTTCAATCTTAATATTCATGGACTCTAAGATCGTTGTCGCAATACTTCCCGCTACAACAAGCGCTGCTGTTAAGCGTCCGGAAAAAATCCCCCCACCTCGTTTATCGTGGTATCCGAGATAATGCATGTCCGCTGTATAGTCGGCATGTGAAGGTCTGTAAGTATGTTTTAATTGATCATAGTTTTTACTTTTAACATCACTATTCTTTATTAGAATTGTAAGTGGAGCCCCTGTTGTATAGCCATTATAATAGCCACTAACGATATCAAAGTCATCAGCTTCTTGACGAGAAGTTTCAGATTTTAAAGAAGGTCTTCGTTTCTTTAAATCTTCTTTTATTTTATTTTTATCAAGTTTAATGCCAGGAGCAATGCCATTCATGGTAACTCCAATCATCGAAGCATGTGATTCTCCAAACAACGAAATTTGAAATAAGTTTCCTAAACTATGCATTTTTAATCAACTCCTTTAAATAAGATAGGGGATGGGATACGAGCATTCCCTCTCCCACTTTATGTACAGAAACAAGATTAATCGTATCCTTATTCACCTTTTTATCCATTATAATCATATCGTATAAGTCATCTGTTAAAGGAAGGTCTACAATTAAATTTAAGCGTTTTCCAATTCGTAAAAGATCTCGTTCAATTGACTCATTTAAATCTTCATATAACATTCCAATAAAAACCGCTTGTCCATGAATTAAATTATATTTAATTTCTAGTGGATGTGCCAAGGTATGTCCAAAATTAAGAATGTTTCTTATTCCATTATCAAATTCATCTTCCTCGACAATCTTAGCTTTAGTTTTTATCGCTTCATATATTATGAGGTCTAAATCTAAGTCGTCCTTTAAAAATAAATCAAAAAGTTTTTTGTTTGAACTTAAACCCATTTTAACTGCTTCGACGAGACCCGCATTATAATGATTAGGATCAAGTGTCTTTAAAAGATTGGGATCGACGTATACTGCTGATGGGTGATAAAATTGACCCATTAGATTCTTCACATTAGAAACATTAATCGCAACCTTACCTCCTACACTGCTGTCTATTTGAGAAAGCGTTGTCGTAGGAATCATAATATATTCGATGCCTCGCATATATAGTGACGCTGCAAGACCACCGACATCACCAACCACTCCACCCCCTAATGCAATTAATAAATCACTTCTTTGAAGGTTAAAGTCTCTCATGGCCTCTATTATTTTTTCCAAAGTATCAAATGATTTACTGCGTTCCCCATCATCAATAATGTACGAAGATATCGAGGTAAATTGGTCGCATAATGTTTCCAAATACAAACTCGAAACTGTAGTGTCAGAAACGACAAAAATACGCCGTTGTTTTTCGACGTAAGTGTTTAAATTATTAAAAATTCCACGTTGTATAATCACGGGATATTCTTCATTTTTGGTTTTAATACTTAGTGATTTAGTCATAAATCCTCCTGTTTAAATAATACACTACTTAAGTCTATATCGCAAGAAATCAAGATGTGTTATAATTCACTCAGGTGATACGATGAAAGATTTAAGAAAACAATTGGACGCTATTGATGAATCCATGAGACAACTGTTTATTCAAAGAATGGATCTTATTAAAGACGTCGGACAATATAAAAAAGAACATAATATTCCAGTGCTCGACTCAGATCGAGAAAAGACGATGCTTGAGCAAGGAACTCAAAAGCTTAATCATCCTGAATATGAAGTCTATTACAAAGAATTTTTAGAAGTTCAATTAAAAGTAAGCAAAGATTTACAAACTAAAATAAAAGAAGATTGACACTTAAGGTCAATCTTCTTTTATTCTTGTATTCTTGTATTCTTGCGAGTATATGTCACAAGTATAATACCGTTAATAAATACTAAACTAACAAAACAACGAAAATAGTTTTTCATTATTGAAAGAAACGTCGCCGTTATTTTTTGATAATCCTCTGAGATTACTAAGGTTTTATAAGTATAAATATCATAACAAATTACTATTAAGTATA
>RRZU010236624.1_pt1 | contig 16321 bp, 12 predicted proteins | sample 2165561 | NCBI WGS metagenome assembly RRZU01 (sample SAMN10456909, study PRJNA506462) | wastewater metagenome | isolation source: wastewater sludge | place: USA: Moscow, Idaho
AGACCTCTTTTTTAATTCAAAATTGTCAAAAAGTTTATAGTGTGGTAGAATATAATGTAAAATAATAGTAACTACTCAGGCTAGCTCCAAGGGTCTACGCCTTTGGCGTGGATCCTTGGAGGTAAATTACGGGGCTTTGCCCCGAACCCCATAAAAACATAAAAATTTAATTTATTTATCTAGTTGAGCCTGAGTAAATAAAAATAATATTTAAAAGGAGAATAAATGAAGTCAGGATTTATAGCAATGGTTGGAAGACCAAATGTTGGGAAATCAACATTAACAAATAGATTGTGTAAGGAAAAGGTTGCCATAGTATCAGATAAGGCTGGGACGACTAGAGACAGTATAAAAGGAATATATACTAAGGGAGAATATCAATATGTATTTATTGATACTCCAGGGATTCACAAACCTAAACATCTTTTGGGAGAACATATGACGGGAATAGCCATAAGAACTCTTAGAGAAGTAGATTGTATACTTCTTATACTTGACGGAACTCAAGAGATAAGTACTGGAGACCAGTATGTAATGGATAGAATCAAAGAAGCTGGGAATACTCCAAGAATAGCAGTAATAAATAAAAGTGATTTATTTAGCGATGAAGAATATGAAGCAAAAAAACAAGAAATAAAAGATAAATTGGGAGAGTTTGATGATATTATTATGCTTTCTTCACAATTTGGTTTTGGAGTAGAAAGACTCCTTGATAGAGTTAAAGATTTCTTAACTGATGAATTTTGGTACTATCCAGAAGATATGTATACAGATATGCCTGTTTATAAAATTATAGGTGAAATAGTAAGGGAAAAAATACTTGAAAGAACAAAGGAAGAAATTCCCCATTCAGTAGCTATTGAAATAATAAATGTAAATAAAAGAGAAGAAGGACAAAAAGATAAATTTGATGTAAATATATATGTAGAGAGAGATTCTCAAAAAGGTATTATTATAGGTAAAGATGGAAAACTTCTTAAAGAAATTGGAACAGCTGCAAGAAAAGATATAGAAGCTCTTCTTGATAGAACTATCTATTTAAACCTTTGGGTTAAAGTAAAGGATAAATGGAGAAAGAAAAAACCGTTCCTTAAAGAAATGGGATACTATATTGATGAAGAATAGTTAAATATAGTTGAAGAGGTGGAATCCCCCTCTTTTTGGCTTTTGACCTAAATTTTTCTAAGGAGAGAATTTATGAAAATAGAACAAAAATACATTAACGCAATGGGTATAAGTCTTATAACGGTAATTGTCTACTCCCTAATAAATAATAGTAGTCAAGTTGTCGATTTTATTTTTGGTATATTTAAACCCTTTAGAGTTTTTTTAATAGGAGCAATAATAGCATTTTTGCTTAACCCCTTACTTAATTTTTTTGAGAAAAAATTAAAACTAAAAAGAAAAATAGCAATTTTAACAATATATTTAGGGCTTCTTTTTTTATTAATAATATTTATTGCCTTTATAGTTCCAAAACTTTTTAGAAATATTAGTGATTTAGTTAAGAACTTTCCTTTTTTCTTGGAGAAAACAGAATATTTTATGGAAAAAACAGCACAAAATATCAATAGTAGATGGCCTATTTTCAATTTAACTCTGGACAAAGAGCAAATGGAAGCAATAGGAATCTATTTTAGTAACCTAGGGCAAGAGTTGTTAAAGGTTTTGGGACAAAGCCTTATAACTTTTACCTATGGAGCTCTAGAGTTTGTAGTGAGTTTTATTATGTCTATGTTTTTTTTATCAGAAAAAGAGTATTTTAGAAAACTTAGTGTAGAAGTAATAAAGGTAAATTTAACTAAAGAAAAAGGAAATAAGGTCTTATTTGTTGGAAATAAGCTATATGAAGTGTTTTTAGGATACTTTCACGGGAAAACAGTTGAATCTATTATAATTGGGACTATAGCCTTTGTAGGACTATTATACTTTAAAGTACCTTATGCAGTTTTACTTTGGGTTTTTATAACTCTTACGAATTTTATCCCTTATTTTGGACCTTTTTTAGGGATAGTAGTAACTGCTTTTATTGCGCTTTTTGCATTTCCACAAAAAGTTTTAGCCATAGTAATTTTTCTTTTTATACTGCAACAATTTGATGCTTGGTTTTTGGAGCCCAAGATTATAGGTGACAAGATTGACCTTAAGATGTTTTGGGGTATAGCTGCAATCACTCTAGGTGGTAGTATAGCTGGACCAATAGGGATAATACTTTCAGCACCTCTTGCTTCTTTTATAAAATCTATGTATAAAATAAAGAAAGATGAATCATTGAGGACAGAAAATTAATAAATATATTAATTGTTTTTTTGATGTTATTGATAATTAGTGAGTATTCTAAAAAAAATCAGAGGAAACTCTGATTTTTTTTAGAATAAAATAAATTTATTTTCATTACTATCAACAATTATATTTCTGTTGTTATTACTTCCTTTTTTATTCCAATAAAGAACATGAGTACCAATAGGAACTTTGATATAGTTATTACCAGCTTTAAGAGGGTAATTGTTTATACGAGCTTGACTTATATCATCAGAAACATAAATATTAATCCTTACTTCAGTAGCCATAAGAGCTTTTCTATTTTTTGCTATAGGATGAACAGTAGTATTACTACATGAAATTAGAAAAATAGATAAAATCATTAAAGAAAAAAATCTTTTCATAAAAACCTCCCAAAACATTTTCATTATAATTTTACTATATTTCTTTAAAGAATGAAAGAAAAAAAAGAGATTATTAAAAATCTTTAATAATCTCTTGGATAATTTTACTATTTATTCAGCAAATAAAGCAGCAGCTCCAACTACACCTGCATCATTACCTAAAGCAGCAGGAAGTATTTTTAGACCTTCTAAAGATATTCCTAAAGCAGTCTTTTTAAGTTCTTCTGAAAGAGCCTTGAAAAGTATATCTCCAGCAAGAGCAACTCCACCACCGATTATAACAGCTTCTGGATTTAATATATTAACTAGATTTCCAACACCTAAAGCAAGATATTTTACAATGTAGTTAACTATATCAAGAGCAAAAGTGTCTCCTTCTTTAGCAGCATCAAAAACATGTTTAGCTTCTACCTTAGACATATCTTTTCCAGCAAGTTCCCAAACTTTATTTTGTTTATTTACAGAAAGTCTAGACATAGCTTCTCTTGCAACACCGGTTGCAGAGCAATAAGCCTCGAGACAACCTTTGTGTCCGCAACCGCAAAGTTTTCCGTCTGCTTCTACTACCATGTGTCCGATTTCTCCACCAGCACCTCTGAACCCTCCAACTAACTTACCATTTATAAGGATTCCTCCTCCAACACCAGTACCTAGAGCAAGACAAACTACGTTTTTGTAACCCTTTGCAGCACCAAGCCAAGCTTCACCAGCAGTAATAACATTAACATCATTATCAACTTTTACAGGAAGTCCTGTTCTTGTTTCCAAAAGCTCTTTGGCATTTATATTTATTGGCCAAGGGAAGTTAGCGAAAAATCCAACAACTGATTGATTAATAACAGGTCCAGGAATACCCATACCAATTCCAAGTACCTCTGCTTTAGTAACATTGTTTTTTTCCAAAATTTCATCTACTAGAGTAGCTAATCTATCAAAAGTATTGTCTACTCCCTTTTCTGATTCTGTTTTTATTGACGTAGAGAACAAAAGTTCTCCTGTAGAAGCATTAACAAGTCCTGCTTTTACGTTTGTTCCTCCAATGTCGATACCAACTATGTACTTCATTTCATCCCCCTCGTTATCTTTGTATTACACATGCATTATACTAAAAGTGAAAATAATTTTCAAGATGATTATTTAATAGATATCAAAAAATCCTCCCTCTTTGCATGAATGTATAGATTCTCCACTTTTAATATGTCTTTTTTTACCGAAATCGTTATCATCAACTTTGGATAGTATTCTGCAATTTCTCTCAATAATTGTATGTTCAGGGACTGTGGCAAACTTACCAATAAGATTTATCCCTGTATTTAGTTTGTTAGGAATTTCTTTGTTTGGCACAAGGACATCTCCTATACCAATTTGGCAATTTGCTTCTATAACAACTTTTTTATCAATAATAGTCTTGTGTATAAATGAGTCTTTTTTAACAATAGTATCTGTAAAAATAATAGAATCCTTTACTATAGCCCCTTCTTCTACAATAACTCCAGGAGCTAGGACAGAGTTTTCCACAAAGCCTTTAATTATGCAACCGTTAGATATTAAAGAATTTTTAATACTACCATCCTTAAGTATTTTTGCAGGAGCTCTTTCTTCTGATTTGGTATAAATATTGAAAACTTCTTCATAAATATCTATGGGAGAGTCTTCGGCAATTAGCTCTAGGTTAGCTCTCCAATATTCATCAATAGTCCCCACATCTCTCCAATAACCATCAAAATTATAAGCATTTACAGAGTGAGTCCCAATAACTCTAGGGATAATATGTTTACCAAAATCAGAGCTTCCCTTCATTCCACATTCATTGATAAGAAGGCTTTTTAGTACAGAATATTTAAAAATGTAAATCCCCATAGATGCAGTATTGCTTCTTGGTTTTTCTGGTTTTTCCTCGAAATTTATAATTTTTCCTTCACTATCAGTCTCGATAATTCCAAATTGAGGAGCTATAGAAGGGTCTACTTCTTTTATAGCTATTGTAATATCAGAGTCTTTTTCGTCATGCTCTCTAATCATTTTTTGATAATCCATTTTATATATATGATCTCCAGCTAGAATAAGTACATTATCTGGTTTTTGATCTTCAATATAATTAAGATTTTGAAAAACAGCATTGGCTGTACCTTCGTACCATTTATCATTTTGCCTTTGATAAGGTGGCAAAATTGTAATCCCCCCAAAACGTCTATCCAAATCCCAAGGTTTACCAATTCCTATATGTTCACTAAGAGAACGAGGCAAGTATTGTGTAAGTATACCTACAGTAAAAATATTTGAATTGATACAATTACTCAAGGAAAAATCTATGATTCTGTATTTCCCCCCAAAAGGAGTAGCGGGTTTTGCCCTATGTTTCGACAATAAATCAAGCCTAGTTCCAGCTCCTCCGGCTAAAATAAGTGCTATAGTTTTTTTAGCCATAAATTCCTCCTATATTTGATATTTTAATTTGATAAACTTTTCTGCATTTATTATTTTTACCATTTGATTATTAAGCTCTACTTCATATTCAATAAAACTACAGTATTTATCATTACATATTGGATATGGTTTGAAGCTTTCTTCTGGTATATTATAAATGTCCAAAACCGAGTCAGCAAGAAGTGCTAGTTTTTCCAAAGAGTCTTCAAATATGATTATAACACTATATTTACCATATTTTTTGATATTTTCAAGAGCTAAATTTTTTTTTAGGTCAAATATGGGAAAAATTACATTTCTAATATTAGCAAAACCCTTAATAAAATCAGGCAAATCTTCAATTTCTACAATATTTCTATTGGAAACAATTTCTTTTATATTAAGTAGTTTTAGAGCGTAAAGTTCGTCAGAAATTTCAAATAATACATAATCATTAATAATATTAGATAGAATAAGATTTGTTTCTGTAGCAAATTGTATATTATGCATAGTTAACCACCTACAATTTTTTTGGATTAACAACAAGGGCAGTTTCTCCAGTGGAGAGTATAGTTGCACCAAGGTATTTTTCCAATATTTCATTTTTTATATTAAGTTTTTTTACAATAAATTGTCTTCTGTTGATAACTTCTTCAGCAGGTATAGCAAAACATTTTTGCCCACTTTCCAGTAACATATAAAAAGCTGGATTACAATTTTTACATTTTAGGATAATTGAGAATTCTTTTTCATTATATAAAATTTTATTATTGCTTATTTCAACTTCATGTAATTTGAAGTCAATTATTTCATAAATACTGTATATAGGGATAACATATTTTCTATCTTTTTGACCTATTAAGAAGCCATCAATTATAGAAAGGGTAGTAGGCAAAGTAAGTCTAAATAAGGTGAACATTTGATATTCAGATTGGATTTCTATAGTTCCATTAAGTTCATAAATATTATTTTTGACAACATCCATACCAACACCTCTACCAGATATTTCAGAAAGGTATTCTGAGGTAGAAAAACCTGGGATGAAAATTAAATTTCTAATTTCTTCTTCTGTATATTTAACACCACTTTCTGCAAAGCCTAAATCTATAGCTTTTCGAAGTATTTTTTTTGTATCAAGCCCTCTACCGTCATCATAAATATCAATTATAATATCTTCACCTTTTTGATACAATTCAAGCCTTAAGAGACCCTGGGGCGCTTTACCGTGTTTTTTTCTATCTTCAGGTGTTTCTATCCCATGGTCAAGGGAATTCTTAAGCATGTGCTTTAGAGGGGCAGATAGTTGGTCTAGAATCTCCTTGTCAATATGGATATCTTCACCAATAATATCAAAATAAACATCTTTCCCAAGTTCTTTTGAGATATCTCTAATTATTCTTCTAAGCTGAGAAAACAAAAATCTTGCAGGAATAAGTCTCATATTAAAAATTTCATCTTGTATATCTTTAGTTATTTTGTCTATTGAATAAATAAGCTCTTCAAAGTAATTTCTATTTTTATCACTTAAATCGCTTTTATACATATTTAATATTGAATGTTTTGTTATAAGTTCTCCAATATTGTTAAGGAGAAAATTCAAATTATCTGTACTTACTTTTATAGTTTTGATTTCTTTGATTTCTGCAATATTTGAACTTATCTTGTTATACTCCCCTCCAATAACAAGTTCTCCACCTTTTTCGTAAGAGAAACTATCTTTTCCGATTAAGCCTTCTAAATTTAATACTAATTCTTCAATTTCTTCAGTTGAAATAAGGGTCTTGAAGGTGGTGGCGTCAGTTTTTTTTATATATAAAATTTTTGAATAAAATTCAAAAAACTGTTCTATTTCTTCAAGTTTAAGGTCTTTATCTTCTTTAAAACTCAATGTAAAAGTATAATTGTTATTATTTTCTTGGGAATTTGTGGATAAAATTATAGTTTCTGTAGAGTTAGGTTCTTTAAGTACCGTTTCTTCTTGTATTTCAGAAAAGCCAGAATTATCCTCTTTTTCTTTTGAAAGCTCTTGTAGCATAAGACTTTTTTCTTCAAATTCTTTTGCTTCTACCAAACTTCCATTTTGGGTTACTTTTAAAAATTCTCGAATTTCATTTATATTTTTCAGGATGGTTTCAGAAGTAAAAGGTCGAAGCTCTTCAATTTCCCATAAATCTTCTACTTTATGAAAGTAGTCAGAATATTTTTTGAAGTTATATGTCAAAAAATCACCCTTTAGGGTGTGAAAGTCTCTTTTTACACTTCTATTTAGCTCTTCATCAGAGATTGTCTGTTCAAAGTTAAGCATAGCTTGTTCAAGTCTATCAATGATATCTTGAACTTCTTCTATGAAAAACACTAAAAATTCTTCTTTAAGTTTAGCCATAATACCCCTCCTGTATTAAGTATATACCAAAAAAAGAAAAATTTCCTATAAATGTTTCATTGAAAAAAAACTTTATTTTTGATAAGATGATATTATATATAAAATAAGGAGTGATAAAATTGAGAAGCTTATCAGGAATACAAGCAAGTGGAATTTTACATATAGGTAATTATTTTGGAGCAATAAAGCAATTTGTTGAAAATCAAGAGAAAAATGAAGGTTTTTATTTTATAGCTGATTACCATGCTCTTACAAGTTTGAGAGACCCCAAGGCTGTAAAAGAAAACACTCTTAATGCAGCTATGGATTTTTTGGCTCTAGGTCTTGACCCAGAAAAATCAGTGATATTTGTTCAATCTGATGTGCCAGAACATACTGAACTTATGTGGATACTTATGAACATAACTACAGTAGGCCTTCTTGAGAGAGCTGTTAGTTATAAAGAAAAAGTAGAAAAGGGACTAAGCCCTAACGCTGGACTTCTTACATATCCAGTACTAATGGCAGCTGATATACTTATGTATGACCCAGATATAGTACCTGTTGGAAAGGATCAAAAACAACATATAGAAATGGCTAGAGATATAGCTAATAGATTCAATTTGGAATATGGTGAAACATTTAAGTTACCTCAAGAAGAAACTTTGAAAGAAGTAGCAGTAGTTCCTGGGACTGACGGTCAAAAGATGTCTAAATCTTATGGAAATACTATTCAAATGTTTGCTTCAAAAGCAGAGCTTAAAAAACAAGTAATGTCTATAGTTACAGATTCTACACCTCTCGAAGAACCAAAAGATCCAGATAACAATATAACAAAACTTTATGAGCTTTTTGCTAGTAAAGAAGAAGTAGAGGAAATGAAAAGAAAATTTGCTGAAGGTGGTTATGGTTACGGCCATGGTAAAACAGAGCTTCTAAACAAAATTTTGGAATATTTTGGAGAAGCAAGAGCTAAAAGAGAAGAACTTGTAAAAAATCCTGAATACCTTGAAAAAGTATTGAAAGAAGGAGCAGAAAAAGCTAGAAAAATAGCTAGAGCGAAACTAATTGAAGTGAAAAAGGCTGTAGGGCTTATAGGAGATATATATAAATAAATTTAATTTTCTTGTTTTTATGGGGTTCGGGGCAACGCCCTGTAATTTCATCAACTTAAGGAAAGAACCCCTTTCTTGTTGTCGATTCCCCCTAACAGGGGCAACTATAGTAGAGATGAAAGTTCAGAAAATCAAAGATTTTAAGTCTCCCCTGATAAGGGGATTAGATAAAGTTAAGTCTTTAGACTTTAGTTTATCTTATACAGAGTGATTTAGAGGGGCCTAAGTAGATACAATAAAAAATCGGGCTTTATGCCCTTTTTTCTTTTACTTAGGCTTAAAAATGTAGTATAATTGTGAAAAATAATAGTATAAAGGGGAACGAAATGAAGTTTAGATTTGAAAAGTTACATGTATATTTTTTAGCTTTATTAGCAGCAATACTTCCAAACATAGTTTATTTAAATGCAATTCCTCAGCCAAAGGACAGTATTTATTATATTGCCTTTCCAAAATCAGAAATAAATTTTGATTTTTTTTCCTATGGGAAAATGATGTTCTTAGTTTTTATGACCATAGCAAGTTTGCTTTTTTATCTTTGGAACTCTTATAAAAAAATAAAATGGCAACCAGTTTATGGGTTTTTGCTTGCTTATGCTTTTTTTATTGTATTGTCCACGGTTCTTAGCCCTTTTAGAGAGCTTGCCTTAAGGGGATTGGGAGATAGATATGAAGGGGTATTCACTTTACTTTGTTATTTGCTTTTATTCTTTATGGCCTATGATGTAGCAAAGGATAAAGATGATAGAAAAATAGTTTTAGGCGGAATAATACTAGGCTCAGTAATAGTAGGTCTTGTAGGGATATTTCAATATTGGGGCTTTGATATCTATAGACAAAGATGGATGCAACAAATAATAACTCCTAAAGAATATAGTGATTTCAATTTTAAATTTACCTTTGGGAAATATACTATATATTCTTCTCTTTATAATACCAATTTTGTAGGGTCTTATATGGCTCTTATGATGTTTTTGGGAATAGGTTTATACTTTAATGCCCAAGGAAAAGATAAAAACTTAGCTTTTATTTACACCCTTCTTATGTATTCTAACTGGATAGGTTGTCGTTCTAGAGCTGGATTTTTAGGGAGTTTACCTATATTTATATTTGCATTACTTCTTTTTCATAAATTAGTAAAAACTTATAAAAGAGAGTTAATAACTCTTTTAATCTCTTTTAGTTTGATATTTACTATAATGAATACCAAAGGAACTGATGAGGGAAATCTTGCAAGTAAATTTACTACAATAGAAACACCAAGTTCAGCAAATACTTATCTTAGAGATGCTTATGTTGAAAATGGGGCTTTAGTGATAATAGATGAATTTACAAATATTAAGGTTTTTCAAAAAGACGGGAAAGTTCAGTTTTTTAATGAAGAAAATACACTTCTTTTACCAAAAGTTTCTAAGAGAAATATTATTTCTACAGATGAAAATGGCAATGAAATTCAGAGAGAAATGACAACAATCTCTTTTGAAGATGAAAAGTATAAAAGATATTCTTTTAATCTTTTGGCTCCAGGGATAATTGAACTTGAATATAATCATGAAAATATAAGAACTATAAAATATCCAATATATTTTGTAGAGAATAAATATAAATCTTCTGGAATTACAGGGAAATTATTTGATATAGAAAAAATACCTCGTTGGAAAGCTTTAGATGGTTATGAAACTTTAGGCTCTTTTAGAATTTATAACTGGACAAGAACCTTACCAATTTTGAAAGATACTATGTTTTTTGGTTATGGGCCAGATACTTTTAGCATAGTTTTTCCACAAAATGATACCTTTGGAAAAACTATTTCTTATGGGATGGCAAATATAATTGTTGATAAACCTCACAATATGTATTTACAAATAGGCGTAAATACTGGAATAATTTCTATGGTTCTATTTATAGTAGGATTATTTATATTTTTCTTAGACGGAATAGTAAGATATAGAAATCTAAGTAAATTACCTGTAGAAACTTTTTTATGGCTTGGAGTTTTAGCTTACCATGCTACAGGAATGTTTAATGACAGTCTTGTTTCGGTAGCACCAGTAGCTTGGCTATATTTTGGATTAAGTGCAGGGTATATCTATAATTGTAATGAGAGTATTATAAATGAAAAAACGTTGATGTAAATATCTAGTTAAGTAAGAATAAAAAAAGAGTCAGATGCTTAGTTTATAAAAGAGGATAAAGTTTAAATAATCGAATTTTTTGATAAGAGAAATGGTTTTTGTTAATAGCTAAAGATATGATGAATTACGGGGCCTTGGCCCAAAATTTATAAAAACAAAGAATTAAATTTATTTATCTAGGTATGTCTGAGCTTTTAGGAAAAGAATATAAAATAGTGAAAAAAATACAGGTAAAAGTCTAAAATATCTTTAGCTTACCTGTATTTATATTCTACTTAATTAGGGCTTACTGAAAAATTGAAACGCTCTGATTCTAAAAGTGTCCAAGGCTATTTTTAATAAAAAAATACACGTTTTTTTGTAAAAAACCTTGGACTACGCGTCCAAACCGCTTGCTAACGCATCAAAATATTCTAATTCCTTCGTCATAAGAATATCTAGAATCGTGACGTTTAATCCTAATAATTTAAAATTGAGCAAGTATAACTTATTAATTTATAAGTTGTCCAGTAACCGTTGCTTTTAGATAATCTTAGCCGATAGGCTTAGATTATGTTAGCTCTGCATAAACAATACTACAGGCTATTTCATAGCCTAAGAATTGTTTAAGTCGTAACGAAGTGGAGTAGGTCGGGTTTTTTAGATAAATTTAAACTTGAAAAGTTTTAGTTTATCTTAATGAAGCCCAAGGTTTTAAAAAATACTTCTAATTCAGCAGACCCTAATTACTAACTAACTAAAATTTTCAAACTTATTTTTAGTTAGTCATATGGGTTTTTATATAATTAATTCTTTTGCTTTAATTCTTAGTTTTTTGAGGGCAATAAGCTGAATTTGACGTATTCTTTCACGGGTAAGGTTCATTTCTTCACCTATTTGCTCTAGAGTAAGTACTGCACTATCAAAAAGCCCGTATCTATGAACAATAACTTTTTTTTCTTTAGAGTTTAGTTTGTTTATTAACTCTACAAGCTCAATATATTCGTACTCAGCAAAAAGCTCATCTTCAAAATAAAATTCATCAGGTATAAGATTATGTAAAGAAACGCTATCATTAAAACTATCTTCAAGAGATACGAAACTTTGATTTATAAGGTCTAAGTACTTTCTAACGTCTTTTATTTTAAATTCTAGTTCCTTAGCAATAACCTCAGGAGCAGGAACAGCTTCGTTTCTTGATTTGTATTCTTGAATGAATCTTGATATTTTTGAAATATTATCGTGAACATAAGCAGGATATCTCATCATTCCCTTTGTTGTAGTAAGGGCTCTTAGGATAGATTGCTTAATCCACCAAGTAGCATAAGTAGAGAATCGTTTTCCCATAGTAGGGTCGAATTTTTCCACAGCTTTAATAAGGCCAATATTACCTTCTTGAATCAAATCTTGTAGAGGCATACCTAAGTGAAAGTATCTTTTAGCAATACTAACTACAAGCCTTAAATTTGAAGTAATAAGTCTTTCTCTTGCGTAATCATCTCCTTCTATTGCCATAAGCGACAATTGATATTCTTCTTCCCTTGTAAGTAAAGAATGGTGACTAATATCTTTGAGATATTCAGAAATTTGCATTTTAACCTCCTGAAAATTAAATTTCAATATTCTATTCTAGGAATTTTTATATTTCCTTTTTTTATTTTAAAAAAAATTGACTTTTGCAAAACTTTAGTTTACTTTGCTAGGAAAAAGCTAAAAATTATGTTAAACTACAAAGACGGAGGTGTGTATGAGAGTTTTAGGAATCGACCCAGGAACAGCAACTGTAGGGATAAGTATATTAGATTATGTAGATAAAAAATTTAATTTAATCTATTACGGTTGTATCTATACAAGCAAAGATTCAGATATGCCTCAAAGGCTTTATGAAATACATGAAAGTTTGAAAAAAATTATAGAAACTTATAAACCAGAAGTTTTGGCCATAGAAGAACTTTTTTATTTTAAAAATAATAAAACAGTTATAAGTGTAAGTCAAGCAAGGGGAGTTATGCTTCTTTGTGCTAAAGAAAATAACATGGGAATATTTGAATATACACCCTTGCAAGTGAAAATGGGGATTACAGGTTATGGAAGGGCAGAAAAACAACAAGTACAAATTATGGTACAAAAACTTTTGAATCTCTCAGAAATACCAAAACCAGATGATGCGGCAGATGCTATAGCTGTTGCCATAACTCATATAAATAGTAGCACTTCTTTACTTGGAAATATTAGAAATAAAAAAGTAGATACAAAAAATGTGACTAAAACTAAGCTCACAGCTAAAGAATACAGAGAATTGTTTAGTAAGTAAAGTTAAGCACCCCATCCATACAACCTTGGCGTATGGATGGGGGTTGGGAAGTACGGGGCGTAGCCCCGTAAACAATACTACAGACAGTAGTTGTCTAAGGATTGTTTAAAGGCAAGGCTTCCTTGCCAATCCTTTTCTAAAACACTGAGTAACTTCAGTTAGTAAGTAAATAACTTCAATTAAATCTGGGGGATTTATGAAAAACAGTTATTTTTATAGAAAATCTATTATTTATTCTTCACTTATTATTTTTACTTTGATAACTGGAGTTCTTTTTTTTATAAATGATAAAATGAGTAATCTATTTCAACAAATGGTTTTGAAATCTCAAAAACATATGGAATTGGGAGCTAAAATAGTAGAGGAAAATATAGAAAAAGAAATACTAAATTTTATAGGTAAAATCAGAGAAAAAAATCAAAGGGATTTGGACGAAATAGTTAAAGACCCTTATATTTTTAATATGTTTCAAAAAGGTCAAAGATTAGAACTAGAAAAACTATTAAATGTATCAACAGAAGAGTATATGCATAGAGTTTTGGAAGTGAAGGAAGAGGCCTTGATAGCTAATGGAAATAAAGTAGAAATTTATGATAAGGGACTACTTATAATTTCTCAAAAACAAGTAGAGATTGAGGGTAAAACATATACTTTTTACTTGAAAGACTATTTGAATAAAGAATTTTTGAAAAATACAAATATAAGTTATATAATTTATGGCGATTTAATTATATTGAAAGAGTTGGAAAACTTTAAATATTTAGAAAAATTAAAGCTAGGTCTTAGTGATAGAATTGTGGAAAAAAAGGATGATTTGAGAGAAGTATACAAAATATATCTTCCTTTTTTTGATGAACACAAAAAACTAATTGCAGTAATTTTATATGAAGTAGATATGGCTTTTTATAAAGGACTTAATAAGGAATTCTCAGATGAAAGTGATTTTTTAATATCTAACATAAGAATTTATACTTTAATTTTTGGTTTAGCAGTATATTTTTTTAGTATACTGTTTATTCAAATTTTGCTTAAAAGATTTTATAACCCTTTGGAAGAAATATTTAGAGTAATAGATGATTTGTCTAAGGGAAAGTTTGGTAGAAAGGCTTATATAGAAAAACAAGAAGAGCTAAAACCCCTTGTGAGAAAAATAAATCGTCTTTCTGGGAATCTTAATTTTATGAATAGGTTAAAAAATGAATTTTTGGTAAAAAAAACCTATGAATTTAAGGAAGTACTAGATAATATAGTGGGAATTAGCCAAGAACTTATAAAAGATAGAAAACTTAACTCAGAACTTAAAGAAGAATTAAAAATTATTTTTGAAAATTCAACTAAGCTTTTAACTATAACAAAGAGTTTAAATGATTATTATGTTCTAGATGATGAGAATGTAATTTTGAATGAAAGTATAAATCTTAAGAAAGTAATAGATGAAGTAAGCACAATTTTAACCCATGAGTTGCAAGAAAAAAACTTATATATAAATAATCTAATTTCAGAGAAAATTTATATTAAGGGAGATAGCTTAAAATTATTTATTTTATTCACAAATCTTTTGGATAATTCCATAAAAAATAGTCAATATAGTGAAATTAGGATAGAAGGAAAAGTAGAAGACTCTATGCTAAAGGTAGTAATAAGTGATAAGGGTAGAGGAATAAATATAGAAAAATTAAAAAATATTGTTTCTTATTTTAATGGAAGTGAAGAAACTGAAGAGATAGGATTGGGATTTATTCTTGCCAAAAAAATTGTAGATTTACATGGAGGAGAGATTAATCTTTGGTCTAGTGAAGGACAAGGTACTAATGTTAGTTTTACTTTACAGGAGGCTCTTTTTGTAAGTGATAGAGATAAAGAAAAGTTGGAAGAATTAAAAAGAGAACTTAAATTTGATACAATTTATGGAGAAAACAAGATACTGATTTACTGTAATAATTATCTAAATTGTCAAATACTTATTAATTTCTTAAAGGGGAAAAACTATGTTTTGGATGTAGTTGAAACTAAAGAGGAACTTTTGAATTATCTAGAGTATAATCCAGTAGATTTGATTATACTAGATATTTTGGGAGATTTTTTGAGTGATTATAGACTTATTAGAGATATTAGAGAAAAATTTGAAGTAAAGGATTTACCAATTATTTTTGTAAATAACAGGAAAAAATTGGATGAGGACTTTAGTATCTTTGATTTGGGAATAAATGATGTTATGGAGAAACCTTTATTAAAAGAGAAACTTCTTTTGAAGGTAGAAAACCAATTGCAAATTGTAAATAGTAAGAAAGCAAATAAAAATCTTGAAAAAGAAAAATATATGGAAGCGAGTTTAAGTAGTATACAGGAGGAAATAAGTACCACTTTAAATCCTAAAAAGATATTCTATATACTCTTAAAGAAAATAAAAGAAATAGTGGATTATGACTCTGCTTTTATTCTGCTTAAAAAAGATAATAAATATGGGATTATTTTTCAAGACGGATTATTTGATAAAGAAGAGAAAAATGATAGATTATTTAAAAGTAGATATCTTGACCCGATAACAAATGAGGGAAGAATAATAAGACTCAGTAAATTTAGATGCCAAAAATATTTTGGAGGAAAAATAAAGGCCTCAGTTGTAATACCTTTTAAATATGGAAATAACAGTAACTGCGTAATTGTCCTAAAAAGTAAACAGGAAAATTTCTTTAGAGCGATATCAAAAGAACTTATAGATAGAGTTTCTTTTAATCTGAGTAATTCAATAAAAAATGCAGAATTGTATAATGAACTTGAAGAAAAAAATAATCATTTAAGTAACTTATTTGATACTTTACAAAGTATTGATAAATTGACTTCAGTAGTGTACAAAGAGCAAGATAAAAATACAGCTATTTATTACATACTTCTTATTCTTATTAATAAGCTTAAGTTAGGTTATAAAGAAGCTTATTATTTTGAGTATAGTGAGGAGCAAAACAACTTACATTGTAGCAATTATTTTTATAGTCTAAAAAACTATACAGAAGAAAAAGAAACTAAAGTTAGTGCCAAAGAAATATGGACTAAAAAAATTAAGCTTAAACTAGATAAAAGTAATATATTAACAAGAGCTTTTAAAGAAAATGACACTTCTTATTTGAGGGAGCTTACAACAGAAGATCATGAACTTTTTGGTAAAATGCTTAAAATAACAGTGGTTCCAGTAAGATATATAGATGAAAAGTTTGGACTTATTGTTCTTGAAAGTGATAGGAAGAAAAAGAATGTAGATGAAATAGAAAAAGAAGCTCTTAGAATCATAGGAGCCAACTTAGGGATTTATCTATACAATAAAAAACTTGAAAGAGATAATATAA